>Ga0315296_10000058_pt1 | contig 113811 bp, 100 predicted proteins | sample YL17G14_18_MG_FD_203921 | JGI IMG/M metagenome (GOLD analysis project Ga0315296, IMG submission 203921) | Sediment microbial communities from Yellowstone Lake, YNP, Wyoming, USA - YL17G14_18 | ecosystem: Environmental > Aquatic > Freshwater > Lake > Sediment | place: USA: Wyoming | collected... | reverse complement strand
TCGAGCCTTCTCTCTCTCCCAAAGAAGTTTTCGAAATGGCTTATTCTGATTATCTCAAAGGAAACTTTGAACTGGCTATTGATGGCTTTAAAATATATCAAGAGCAATTTCCCGATAGCCCTCTCGCTGACGATGCACTCTACTGGATTGGTGAGTGTTATTTCAGCCAGAAAAAATTTAATGAAGCCATCACCTCTTTCAACGATCTTGTTCTCAACTACCCTCGAGGCGACAAAATTGCTGCTGCCTATTTGAAAAAAGGAATTTGCTATACGGTAAAAAGCCATCCGACTAATACCGTAATATCGACATGTTTTAGCCACATTATGTGTAATCTCCTCGGCATGACGAATGATGCTTAGCCGCCAGCGTTGGTTCCTAGTCATTTCGGCCTCTGACATGAGGTTTCCCCTTTCATCGCCTAGCTTATGAAAAAGGACCCAACGTGTAAACCGTCTCTGGTAGTTTTAGAGGCCCTTGACACCCTAAATTGCCGATAGGAAAATCTATTGAACGATAAAGACTCCTGGTATAAGGTGTTTTTGGTCTAAAAACAGACTCACCCGAGGGCCTATTTTTCGGCCCCGGCCCCTCTTTTTATGGTAGCCGGAAAATACCCCATTTTTGCTTTTCTTTTGCTTATTTTATTCATCTTCGCCGGAGCCCGGGCCATAGTTTTTCGGACTCTACCCCCTCTTTATAAGTGTCGGAAAAATACCCCCCGGCCCGAAGGATCCGGAAGGCCTGTTATTCCCTAGTATTTGCAGGAAAGCACCCCCCCGCGTCTGTTTTTTTCTGTTATTTTAATGGTAAATACCGGCCTATTTTGAGCGTTTTTGTCCACCTTTCGGCAAGGTAAAGTATGTGCAAACAATTTGACTTTTCATGTATGATAAATTAGCTTATTGAAAAGGGAGATAAAATTGAAAGCTAAATATCTTTTTGTTCTCATTTTTGTTCTTTTCATGTTGGCTTGTGTTAGAACAAGCGTAGTCCGCTTAGGGCGCTCAGTTTCAAGGCCTCCTGTGCCTGCCCGACCAAATTGTTATTTATACAACAGCAGATAAAGTCCCGAGAAAATATGAAGAAATTGCTCTTATTCATGCAAAAGGGGAAGCTACTTGGACAGATGAAGAGCAAATGTATAATGCTATGAGAAAAGAAGCTGGGAAACTTGGGGCGAACGGAATCATTCTTGATTCCTTAAGCGAACCTTCTGCAGGTGCTAAAATTGCAGGCGCTTTCCATGGGACAGGGGCACAGAGAACAGGAAAAGTCATAGCTATATATGTTTACCTCGAAGAGAAGAAATAAAAGAGACGGTCTGAGCAAAGCTGTGATTACTGTGGAGGCCCAAATCACCTAAAATATGTGAAAAATAGGCGGGACCCCGACCACCCCTTTAAGCCCGGGTTTTCTGTTTTTATCTGTTATTAAAACGGTAATTTCCGCACTTTTTCCGGCGGTTTTTGCCCTATTTCTGCCCGGTAACAAGTCCCGAAATCCCCGAAACCCTGAGACCCGTTATCCCCACATGAGAGAAAGGGTAGAAGATAAGCTCCTCTTTGCCATACGATACTAATTAAAGCATTTTGTAAAGAAAGATGTTTATCGTCACATAATTTTTGAATATCGTAGGCTCTTTTTAATGGGCACAGTTCGCATCCTTCGCCACACTGAAATGCTTTATTTTCCAGCTTGCAAAATAACTTTAAATCATTATTATTATTTAAGATATCGATTTTCATTCTTCTTTTTTTATTTCGCCTTCAAGTTCTATTTTTTGTAATCGTTCAAAATTAGTGCCCAACAGCCAACTGGTGAGCTTTAAGTCCCAGTATGCAGAATCATAGCCTTCATTGCTAATACAGTCTTCAAATGCACCTCGAGCTTGAATGAGTGCTTGCATAGTTAATTCTTCTATGGAAATTTCTTTTATGGAAATTTCTTTTTCTTTTGCTTTAGTAACCATTGATAAATGTGCCCCTAGAACCTCCTTTTTATATCATCTCCGAAATGGCCTCATAAGTATATTGCCAATCGTTTCTAAAACGGGCAATACAGATAAAATAAATTTTGCAATATACACAATGATGGCATACTTCCAATTTAAAAGAATAATTGCCAAAAGTAGTCCACCATGAATCCACCAAACAAATCCTACCCAAGGAGGAAGTGCTGGTTCGTCGGGCGGCAAAACACCAGTCCGCTTGGCTTGAATTAATCTTTTATCAAAAACGGTTATTGAGGAGGTAATAAAAAATACTATGGTCAATATGATAAGAGCCGGAGAGTCTATTGAAGTGCTAAAAAGTGAATACATTAAGCGAACCTTCTGCGGGTGCTAAAATTGCAGGCGCTTTCCTTGGGACAGGGGCACAGAGAACAGGAAAAGTCATAGCTATATATCTTTACCTCGAAGAGAAGAAATAAAATAGACGGCTTTAGCCGAAAAAGTGCCTCTCTACCGTCAAATTTAAACATAGGCGAACGATCTCGGCCTAGCTAGCCATACGAATACTTACTCTTTTTCACAAATCCAACCTTAATGAATTTTCATAATCCTTTTGACCATCGCATATGTCAACAAGTTCACAATAGTCACATTCCTTTTTAAACGCCATAAAATGAGGAGTGGGAAGAGATAAATCTTTAATTGCCCTATCAAGAACGTCCCTCCTCCCGAGGATCTCTTCCCACTTTTTATTAATTTCTTCTTTTGTAAATTCAAACTGCCATGTCTTGAGCGATGGAAACGGAGGATTGTAGCTCCCGCAAGCAAAGAACACGATTAAATATGCAATATTAGTATCAAGCGCCTTACTATATCCCATCATCTGTTCGATATAATGATTCACTGTCTTGGAAGATGGGTCAAACCTCGCCATATTAACCCTCGTTGTCTTAACCTCGGCCAGGGGAATATAGAAGTCAAGGAAATAGGCGTTTTCAATGTCTGGAGTTAAATAGATGTCGTCAATATGGTGTGGAATAGTGGCTTGGAATGGCTTAAGAAAATACTGTAGTGCATATCCAGACCAGAATAGCATAGCCTGCTCATTAGAAATTGGGGGTAAATCTTTGCGGGTTTTGCGGAAGAAAAATTTGTAATTGCAGTAGATTAAATCACTGAGGTGGCAGCCAGTCCTCTCTTTTTGAGTGCGCTGGCGAATCGCATCATATATCTTATTGGTGAGATCTTGTGATTCAATAATTTTCATTTTTTAATTTTTTCCCATACTTCATCATACCATAATTGCCAGATTCGCAATATTTCGCTCATTATTTCTTCATTCGTCATCTGAAGCCTTTCCATTAAACCGACTGTATTGACCGCTTCCTTTAAAGAGCTTTGTGCCACTATAAGCGCCTGGCGATCAATGTCTATTTCAAGTTTATGCTCTTTTATGATTTCGGGTTCTTCGATTTTTTCTATTTTTTTTATATTTAAAAACCCCTTGTTCTCTTCAACCTCCATTTTAACCCAATCATCTTTTTTGATGCTTCTTAATTCCTCGTTAAACGCTTCATCCTTTTCCGATAGATTTGAGAGAAGTTTCTCCAGATACTCGAGAAAACTCGCTGGGGGATATTTAATATGTATTATTATATATAGCAGGGAGAGGTTACCCTCATTTTCTCCCTGGGGCAAGGTAAAGCATGTAACTATACCATAAATGAAAGTGTTCCTATCAACTCGCTTCAACCTTTTTCTATGTCAATCTATGCAACTATATGGGGAAAATCCCAAAAATCGCAACTGAATGCTTTATAAGCCTCGTTTTTTCCCAATTTGAAAAGATTGAAAAAACCTTAACTTCATTTTCGCTTCCAGGGGCTAAATAAAAGCATAAGGGGGCCGTTAGAAACTTCTTATGCTCATCTTTTACTTTTTTAATGATTTATATTTACCTGCCAATTCAAGGGCTGTCCATATATCAGAAAATATCTCCCATGCATCTGGGTGTCCGTATGTGAGAGTTCTTTCTAGCGTAGAGGTTCTTTTTTCCCTGGCTAAAATTAATTCTTTCCTTGTGATTTCCCTTACAAAACAAAAAAGAAAAACCTCAAAAGCTAAATCGCCATAGGTTTTTGGATATTTGATAAATGTCTTTCGGTATCTATTATTTATAAATCTCATTCGTTCTGGAGAGGGATGGAAAAATACCATATATCCAAAAGCCGGGAATTGGTATCAGGTTCAGGATAGAAGACCTGGACAAATGGCTGGAGGAAAGCTCTTATAAGCCCCTCAAGTTAATTCCTGACCTCTTGAGAAATAAGTCCATATTGAATAATCTCCTGGCCTGTGATATATCCGAGCCAGGAGGTGAAAGCGAGTTGGCTAATGCCAAATCAAAAACTCGCTACAATTTTGGCTATGGTGCTATCTATCAAAGGAAGACAAAGGGAGGGAAAATTCGCTGGGCTATTGACTATTATGATTCAAAGAAAAAGAGAATTCAGAGAGTCGTCAAAAATGCTCAAACAAAGGAAGAAGCTGTGGTCGCTTTACAAAATGCAGTAAAAAAGGAATTTTTCCAAGCTCAGGGAAACAAGGAGACTCAAAAACCTTTAAACTTTGAAGAGTTGGCTGACCTTTATATTGAGGATTATGCAAAGGTTAATAAGAAGAGCTGGAAGACAGATTTGGGTTATCTAAAGGGGATGAGAGAGTTCTTTAAGGGAAGGCTTATTGATTCAATTACTCCTCTTGATGTTGAACAGTACAAGGCAAAAAGGATTGAAGGGGGAGTGGGACTCACAACTGTAAACAAGTGCTTGCAGATACTTTCAAAATTATTCAATTGCGGTATTTCTTGGGGATATTTGCAAAAGAATCCAGTTAAAGGAGTAAAAAAGTATGCTGAAGACCCATTCAGAAGAAAAAGAGTTCTTGGCTTAGAAGAAGAAAAGAAGCTTTTTGAAGCAATTGGCCCCAGATATTTGAGTTCAATGGTAAAAATCTTTCTCAATACAGGACTTCGCCGCAAAGAATTATTCCAGCTTCGTGCGGAAGATTGTGATTTTGAGAATCGCCACCTCTATATCAGAGAAACAAAAACATCCAGAACTAGATATGTTCCTATGAACGAGGTTGTCTTTCAAAAATTGAGGTTAATTATCCCCGACGGCAAAAAAGAAGGACTGGTCTTTGTGAATCCTGAAACAGGAAAGCCTTTTGTCGATATCCGTAGAGCTTTTTGTGGAGCTTGCCGAAGGGCAGGAATTAAGAACTTTCTCCTTTTAGACTTAAGGAGAACCTTTGCCACAAGGCTTTTAGAGAAGGGCGTAGATATTATCACCGTGCAGCACCTATTAGGACATACTTCAGTCACTACAACTCAAATTTATACCATGACTAATCAAGAGGAAAAAAAGCGGGCTGTTTCGCTTTTAGAGGGTAAAAAAGAAGAAAAGCCGTTACCTATTTGTGACACAGGGAAAAGGGGAGAGAAGATAATTTTCCCAAATTATTCATTTTCAATCAATTAAGATGTGGAAAGAGGCAGTAGCTCGTCGGGCTCATAACCCGGAGGTCGTTGGTTCAAATCCAACCCCCGCTACCACCTTTTCCCATATTTCCTTTTATCTTCAATTACTTATATTTTTTGTTCTCGTTCAGAAATATTCGTGACACCTTGGAGAAGAGATGCGTGCATCTCCGTTTCCGTGATGATAAGTTTTATGCATGGGTCCTGTCGCGCGGTGTGTCCCTGTCCGTCCTCGCGGCACCCTGGGGTCAGGCTTTGCCATGAGGACAAGCTATTTTCATGCCCTTAACGAATAGGTATTTCCTCTGACAAAGCCTGACCCCGACCCTACGCTGCGGGCGCTGCAGGGCTCACACCGCGCCACCCATTTGCATTTTTTAATTTCTACTCACACGGAAAAAGAGATGCAACCGAGATGCGAGGTAGAATTGGGATTTGTTCTTGTTTGGTATATAATGTTGCTATGTGAACAGCGCTCCTTAAGCACAAATTATTATGGGGAGTTAAGACAGATGATAAGATTTTCCGATAAGGTCATTGAACATTTCCAAAACCCACGAAATGTCGGCGAAATCAAAAATCCAGAGGGAATAGGGACTATTGCCAATCCAATATGTGGGGATGTCACAGAAATCTTTTTACGAATAAAAGAAGGGATTATAGAGGAAGCCAAGTTTAAATCATACGGTTGTGCCGTCACTATTGCTTCAGCTTCAGTATTCACCGAAAAAATAAAAGGCAAAGAGATTTCTGAGCTTGTCTCAGGGAGCGACGAAGAGATAGTCACCCAGTTAGTGGGCCTGATTGAAAATGAATTAGGGGAATTGCCTGCACAGAAGCTCCACTGTCCTCCAGCCACTGTTCAAGCCTTCCTGGAAGCCATTTTGCGATACAAAGAAAAAGAAGGAAAAAGTCAGTTGACATCTAGAATAAAAAGATTGATACCACTTGTAGCCAAGTACTATAAAAGGGGTGAAGAGACAGAAGACGACACGATGACCTAAGCCAAGATAATTTATAACCGCCTTAGATTTTCTTTTTCTGCATCCTTAGCTGGGATTAAGCAGGCGCGATCTTTCCTATGAAAAAAACCTGAAATTTCCTTAAATCTGTTTAAATTTGAGGTATAATAAAAATCCATAAAAATTGTTGATAGCCTCAAGAAAGACTTAATGATTTCGCAATTTAGACAAGAAACAAGATAAAAAGAGATGATCAGAGGCACAATTTTTGATATAAAAAAATATGCCATTCATGATGGCCCAGGGATTCGAACGACTGTCTTTTTCAAAGGATGTCCTCTCCGCTGCAGGTGGTGCCATAATCCTGAAGGACAATCTTCAAAACCCGAAATGTTCGTCAGACCCTCCAGATGCCTGAAAGAATGCAGTGAGTGTCTATCTGTCTGTGAACGAGAAGCCATTTCAAGGACAGAAATATCTCCAGTCATCGATCGAGAAAGATGTAATTCTTGTGGGAAGTGTGCAGAGGTCTGTCCCGCTGAAGCGATTGAGGTTGTGGGAAGACAAATGAGCGTTCAAGAAGTAATGGCAGAAGTAGAAAAAGATATGATTTTCCATGATGAATCGGGAGGCGGAGTTACTTTTTCTGGGGGAGAGCCTCTGCTGCAGCCAGTTTTTTTAAGCACTCTCCTTGAGAAATCTAAAGAAAAGGACATCCACACGACAGTGGATACTTCCGGATATGCCTCTTTTGAGATTATGGAAGAGATCGCGAAAAATGTTGATCTTTTTTTATACGATCTCAAAATAATGGATGAAAAAAAGCATAAAGAGTACACGGGCAAGTCGAACAAGGTTATCCTTTAGAACTTAAAAAAATTACTCAAAAAAGCGAAAAAAGTTGTGATCCGTATTCCCCTTATTCCAGGAATTAATGATGATGAGAAGAATATTCAGGAGACAGCGGAATTTGTTTGCTCCCTTAAACGCGTTCAACAAATCAGCCTGTTACCCTATCATAATCTTGGGCAAGGAAAGTACAAAAGACTGGAGAGAAGCTACATCCAAAATGTTCCCCTTCCTTCAAAAGAATTATTGGAAAAAGTAAAAAAGAAATTGACAGATTATGGATTTGATATAAGAACAGGGGACTAAAACATGAATGAGAGAATAAAGAAACTCAGAGAAAAGAGTGTCAGCGCCAAGCCTTATCTTTCTCCAGAAAGAGCCATCCTTATAACAGAGTTTTATAAAAAATCTATCTGTCAGATCCTATCCGCGCCAGTAAAGAGGGCTTTAGCCTTCAAGTACTTGCTTGAGAACAAAGCTATATGTATCAATGAGGGAGAAGTGATTATTGGAGAAAGGGGGCCCGCGCCTAAAGCAACTCCAACATACCCCGAAATCAATACGCACAGTATTCAAGACTTGGAAATACTTCACTCCAGGAAGAAAACACCATTTCAAGTTAGCGAAGAGACGCGCAAAATCTATGAAGAGGAGATCATCCCTTTCTGGAAAGGTCAAACCATAAGAGAGAAAATTTTTAACACAATGAGCAAGGAATGGAAAGATGCCTTTCAGGCTGGCATCTTTACCGAGTTCATGGAACAGAGGGCTCCTGGTCATACGGTGTTAGACGATAAAATCTACAAGAAAGGAATGGCTGATTTTAAAAAAGAGATAGAAAAAAATATCAAAAACCTTGATTTTCTCGCTGACCCAAAAGCCTTTGAAAAAGAAGAAGAGCTTGAGGCTATGGCCATTGCCGCAGAGGCACTCATCCATTATGCAAAACGACACGGAGAGAAGGCAAGAGAGCTTGCTGAGAAAGAGAGCAATCTGCAAAGAAAAAAAGAATTAGAAAGAATCTCGGAGATCTGCTTTCATGTCCCAGAAAATCCTCCCAGGGATTTTTGGGAAGCACTGCAGTATTACTGGTTTGTTCATCTTGGGGTAATTATCGAGCTCAATACTTGGGATTCTTTTAACCCAGGAAGACTTGATCAACACCTTTATCCTTTCTATAAAAAAGGATTGGAAGATGGAACTCTGACAGTTGAAAAAGCAAAAGAACTCTTGCAAGCTTTCTGGATTAAGTTCAACAATCAGCCCGCTCCACCCAAAGTAGGTGTAACTGCTGAAGAGAGTGCAACCTATACTGATTTTTGCCTGATAAACCTGGGAGGAGTTAAACACGATGGTTCTGATGCGGTTAATGAACTTACTTATTTGATTCTTGATGTGGTTGAAGAAATGAGGCTTGTTCAGCCCAGCGGAGCTGTGCAAGTCAGCAAAAAATCCCCTGACCGCTTCGTAAAAAGAGCGATAAAAATCGTAAATACAGGATTGGGGCAGCCATCTTTTTTTAACACGGATGTCATCATCCAAGAGCTCCTCAGGCAGGGCAAATCTCTGCAAGATGCTCGAAGCGGAGGGGCAAGTGGTTGCGTGGAGGTTGGGGTTTTTGGGAAAGAAAATTATAATCTCACTGGCTATCTTAATCTGGTCAAGATCTTAGAAATAACGTTAAATAACGGCACAGACCCTCGAGCCAAAAAGAAAATTGGCCTCAAGACAGGAGATCCCACTGCCTTTTCTTCTTTTGAAGAGTTGTTTGAGGCTTATCGAAGGCAGTTGAATTATTACATTGATATAAAAATAAGAGGAAATAATATCATAGAACGAATTTATGCCAAGTATTTGCCAACACCTTTTCTCTCTCTGCTCATCGATGATTGTATGGCAAAAGGAAAAGATTATCATGATGGGGGAGCCCGCTATAACACTTCATATATTCAGGGTGTGGGCTTGGGAATGATCACAGATTCGCTCGTTTCTCTCAAATACAATATTTTTGACAAGAAAGTTTTGGATATGAAGAAAATGCTTGAAGCATTAAAAGATAACTTTGAAGGGCAGGAATCCCTTCGCCAGCAGCTTCTCCATAAGACCCCTAAATACGGGAATGACGATGATTATGCAGATGACGTCATGAGAGCAATTTTTGGGGCCTATTACGAGGCGGTGAATGGAAGGCCAAACACAAAAGGTGGGACTTATCGAATCAATCTTTTGCCAACGACTGTTCATATCTACTTCGGAAAACTCACTGGAGCAACCCCGGATGGACGAAAAGCCGTAGAGCCCTTATCAGAAGGGGTTTCGCCTGTCCAGGGAGCAGATAGACATGGTCCTACTGCTGTTATCAAATCTGCTGCGAAAATGGACCATGCCCTAACAGGAGGTACGCTGCTTAACCAGAAATTCACTCCACAACTTTTGGCTGATGAGGAAGGGATAGACAATCTGGTTCATTTCATAAGATCATACTTTAAGCTGGATGGGCATCATATACAGTTTAATGTTGTCACTGCAGAGACGCTCAGGGATGCCCAAAAACATCCTGAAAAATACAGGGATTTGATTGTCAGAGTGGCAGGCTATAGCGATTATTTTGTTGACCTCGGCGCAGATCTGCAGAATGAGATAATAAAAAGGACAGAGCATCTTACTTTTTAGGAAAAGGAGCAAAGAATGTTTGACCCAAAAATTTATATTCAAAGAAGAGAGCTTTTAAGAAAGCAGGTGAAGCAGGGCTTGATTCTCTTCCTGGGAAATGAAGAGAGCCCGATGAATTTTCCTGCAAACCCTTATCATTTCAGACAGGATAGTTCATTTCTCTATTTCTTTGGCCTTGATACTCCTGGCCTTGCTGCTTTGATCGATGTTGATAACAGAAAAGAGATGGTTTTCGGGAATGATATTGATATCGAAGATATCATCTGGATGGGATTTCTGCCTTCTGTCAAAGAAAGGGCGATGAAAGCGGGCGTTAAAGAGACATCACCTTTAAAACGGCTAGAAGAAAAAGTAAAGCAAGCCATGGAACAGGGAAAGAAAATTCATTATTTGCCTCCTTACAGGCCTGAGACTTTGCTCAAAATAGGGCAACTCCTTGGAATTTCGGCCGAAGAAGCAAAAAAGAATGCCTCTGAAGATCTCATTAAAGCTGTTGTCTCCCAAAGGTCAGTGAAGAGTAAGGAAGAAATTGAGCAGATAGAAATTGCCTTCGCCGCTACATATGAAATGTACATGAGTGCAATGAAAATGGCTAAGTCAGGTCTATACGAGAGGGAGATCGCAGGAAAGATTGAAGGAATTGCCATCTCTAAAGGCGCTTATCCAGCCTTTCCCATAATTTTAACCCTCAATGGGCAGATCCTGCACAACCATTATCATGGCAATGTTCTTAAGAAAGGCAGACTCCTTGTGATTGATGCAGGAGCTGAATCGCCGCTCCATTATGCATCTGATATCACACGGACAATACCTGTTGGCGGCAAATTCACTCTGCAACAAAAGGAGGTCTATGAGATTGTTCTTAGGGCCCAAGAAAGTGCTATCCGTTCGATCAAACCTGGGATCAAATATAGAGACATTCATCTTCAAACTGCCAAAATCATTGCCTCTGACTTGAAAGAGCTTGGCTTGATGAACGGGGACATGGAGGAAGCTTTGAGCTTGGGGGCTCATGCTCTCTTCTTTCCTCATGGATTGGGTCATATGCTTGGCTTAGACGTGCATGATATGGAAGATCTTGGAGAAAATTATGTCGGCTATGATGAAAAGACAAAAAGAAGCGATCAGTTTGGTCTTGCTTATTTAAGGCTTGCCCGAGAACTTAAGCCTGGTTTTGTGATAACAGTTGAGCCAGGAATTTACTTTATTCCAGCCTTAATCGATAAGTGGAAAGCAGAGAAAAAATTCAAACACTTTATCAATTATGAAAAAATTGAAAGATACAGAACTTTCGGTGGAATAAGGATTGAGGATAATGTCCTAATCACAGATAAAGGTCACAGAGTTCTTGGCAGGCCTATACCCAAAACAGTGAAAGAGGTAGAAGCGACTGTTGCCAAAGGACAATAAGATAAGAAAAAAAGGAAAAGAAAATGAGTTGCAGACCAGTCTATCATCCTAGATTCGGGGACCTCTCGCTTCTTGATGCAGTGAACATTTCTGGAAAAGCCTCTCTTTCTGATGAGATCTTTAAGGAAGAGGAAAGTCTCATGATTCATTTGACCGTAACCGGCCGTTGCTATGCCCAGTGCAAGGGATGCGTCAACAGTGCCATTACGCTCGGTAGCGATGAGCCCCGCTCTTCCTTGATTACTTTCCAGGAATCAGAGCCAGAACGAGATGCAGCCATAATCATGGATCTTGCCCGTCGCTGCAAAGATTCACTCATCACAGTCTGTTTCTATGGAGGCGAGCCTTTTCTGGCTATTGAGAAGATGGAAAAGGTATGGAGCCTGTTGAGTCAGTCTAAAATAGGGAATAGGCTCAGGTATATGGTTTATACAAACGGAGAGCTCTTGATTGACGCTCTGAATCGCTATCCAGAATTTATGAAGGAAATTTGGCTCTACTCCATATCTATAGATGGGGATGAGGAGCAACATGAGCGGGTAAGACAAGGAACAAATTTCAAAGAAATCATAAGAAACTTAAAAGAACTTTCCGTCCGCTCAAAAGGCCATATTCTGCACTGGTCTACGCTCCGCGAAGAACAATCTCTGTTGACCTGCTTTGAGGAATTTATGAGATTGTATGAAGAGGGATTAGTCAATCATTTTTTCTGGCATTGGACTGAAAATAGAGAAGCCTTTGATAACTTGCAATCTTATGTTCAGAAATATGGGCAGGAGTTAGAAAAAGTTATGGATATTTATATTGAGAGACTCTCTAAAGGGGAACTTCTTTCTATAGTCCATCTCAACGAACTCATTTTGTATCTCATAACAGGTAAGGAGCGTGGGCATACAGCCTGTGGCGTAGAGCTTGCTCAAAACTACGACATTGTCTCGGGCAAAGTTTATGCCTGCGCTGACCTCCCATCTCCCCGCTCACTTGGAGAATTAAAAAATGGTCATCTTAGCTTAAATGAATATGACCTGAATTCATTGGTCTCCTATAAAGAATGGCTGGGCTGTCAGAAATGCGGGGTTCATCCCTATTGTGGGGGAAGATGTCCTGTCCAGTTTCTGGCTGGGACGCCGGAAAGAACTCATCAGTACTGTCAGCTAATGAGATTGCACGTGGGAATTGTTCAGGAGAGAATCGAAGAGATTGCGACTTGCCTCGGAAAAAACAGAATATCTCTCCAGGAGATATACGACCGTTCCGCTTTTCTGGCTAAATACACAGATGTTGTCCCTTAAAAACCAAACTCCCAGCCTATTTCCAGTCTTATGCCTCCCACATTTGCAAGACTGTGCCAAATTTAATATGATAACCAGAGAAAATAGAAAAATTTATTCCTGTGAATACAAGAGAGGAGAGGCAGAATGAAAATTGCTCTTGTCCAACAGCATGCGACTCGAATCTATGAAGAAAACCTCAAGCGGGGGATTGAGGCTTTTCATCAAGCCGCAGGCCGAGGCGCTAACTTGATCGCTTTTTCTGAGCTTGCCTTTTCGACTTTTCTCCCCCAATTTCCCTCATCCCCAGAATCAATGAAAAAAGCTGAGCCCATTCCTGGCCCGACAACAAAAGAATTTTCTTTGCTTGCCAAGAAATATGGAGTTGTAGTAGTCTTGAACCTTTTTGAAAGAGATGGAGAAAAAACCTATGATTCTTCGCCAGTCATCGATGCTGACGGAAAGTTGCTGGGAGTGACGAGGATGATCCATATCATGGAAGGACCTGGATTTCATGAAAAAGGATATTACACGCCTGGAAATCTCCAAAATCTTGTGTACAAAACTCAAGTGGGGCGAGTCGGTGTGGCCATTTGCTACGACCGTCATTTTCCTGAGTACATGCGCGCCTTAGCTCTTAAAGGAGCTGAAATTGTTATCGTGCCTCAAGCTGGAGCTGTGGGAGAATGGGCTGAGGGAATTTTTGAGGCAGAGCTTCAGGTAGCTGCTTTTCAGAACGGCTATTATGTGGCTTTAGTCAATCGGGTGGGAAAAGAGGAGGTTATTCATTTTGCCGGAGAATCTTTTGTCGTCGATCCTTTTGGTCGAGTTATTGCCCGGGCACCCCGGGGAAAGGACCATATCCTCTATGCAGAGTGTGATTTTAAGGAGATAAAACAAGCACGAGCAAAAAAGCATTTTCTCTTGGACAGGCGTCCTGGTTTCTACAAATTTTTTGGTTTGCTGGGATTGGAGGATTAAAGGTCAAAATGGAAAGATGGTACGTTATTCATACCAAGCCTAAGAAAGAATTTCAGGTTGAGAAATTGTTCATTGAAGGCGGGATTAAGATTTATAACCCTAAATATTTACAAGAAAATAGACTCAAAGCCTTTTTTCCTGGATATGAATTTGTTTTTTTTGATTATCCCTCCCAATACAAACTTGTGAAGTACACAAGAGGTGTAAAGAAAATAGTTGGCAATCAAGAAGGTCCTATACATATTCTAGAGGATGTTATCCTTGAGATTAAGTCCAGAGAGGTAAACAACCTGATTGAGCTCCAGAAATATGGGGAGGAACCTCATGTCGGCGATGAGATTGAAGTCGCAGAAGGTCCCCTGAGAGGGCTAAAGGGAATATTTAAAAAAGAGCTCGACGATAAAGAAAGGGTTATGATTCTCCTCAATTATGTTTCTTATCAAGGGCAGCTCTTGATTGATAAGAAGAAATTGAAGAAAGTTGTGAAATAGGATCCTGAAAGTGTGCGGAATTTTTGGCATTACCTTCAAAGATTCAAGAGAGGATCTTGGGAAAATTCTTCTTCAGGCAGGAAGAAAACTCACTTACAGGGGCTATGATTCTGTGGGCATGGCTGCCTTTGATAGTGATTCTGTAAAATTGAAGAAAGATGTGGGGGAAATTGAGGAAGTCAAAAAAAAATATCATTTCGAAAAGATGCAAGGATACAAAGGCATAGTCCAGCTCCGCTGGGCGACCTTTGGCCCACCTTCAAGACAAAATGCTCAACCCCATTATGGTTGCTCGAAAGACATTGCAGGTGCTCATAATGGGAATATCGTGAACACAAAAGAACTTATTAAAGAACTGGGGAAAAAGGGACATGTCTTTCAGGGAGAAAATGATGGGGAGGTCGTTGTCCATGCTGTTGAACAAGGTTTGAGCGAGACAAAAGACATGAGTGCAGCCATAGAGAAGGCGAATACCATTCTCAGAGGCGATTATGCCTATGTCATTACTGAAAGAAATTCCAAAAGAATGTACTGTGTTAAGAAATATTCTTCTCTTTATCTTGGAGTAGGGGACGATTTCATTTGTTGTTCTTCAGATCTCCCCTCCATCATTCAATTCACCAGGCGAATTGTTCCTATTTATGACGGGGAATATATTGAGTTTAGCTGGGATAGATTTCAAATCCGAAGTCTTGCCTCTGGAGTGAAGGTGGAGAGAAAACCTGAGCTCTGTCCTCTGGATATCGAACAAGCCAAAAAAGGAAAATTTCCTCATTTTATGCTCAAAGAAATCCATGAACAGCCAGAAAAAGCCAGAGCCCTGATCAATTTTGTAAATGAATCGGATTCAGTGGATGAATTCTGTGAGGAATTAAGGGGTACTTCCAGAATTTATCTTGTTGGCTCAGGTTCCTCTTATAATGCCTGCGTTCTTGGCGCTTCTTATTTAAATAAATTAGCTGGAATTGAAGCTTTCCCGATCGTTGCCGGTGCCTTCAAAGAATTTTTAGGACAGGGAGATCTTTCTAGTGGAACTTATATTCTCGTATCTCAGAGTGGAGAGACAAAAGATGTGATCAATGTCCTCAACCATTTAGAAGAAAAAAAAGCAAAAAAAGTTCTTGCTATCGTCAACGTTCTTGGCTCTTCACTCCAATTGCGGGTGAAAAAACATCTGCCCCTTCTCTCCAATATTGAAATCAGCGTGCCCGCCACAAAGACCTTCACCAATCAAGTGATTATCTTCCTTTACTTAGCTTTGAGATTAGCCGAAAGTAAAGGAAAGAAAAATCCAGCCTTAAAAGAAGAGTTCAAGAAGCTTCCTTTCCTTATCAAGGAAACACTGTCCACGACTTCAAAAAAATGCCGGGAGATAGCCCGTCTTTTGGCCAAGAAGAAATATCTCTATTATCTTGGCTACGGAATAAGCTATGGAGCATGCTTAGAAGCAGCATTGAAAATGAAGGAGATCACTTACATTCCCTGTGAAGGGATGTACTCTTCTGAGTTCAAACACGGTCCCTTGGCTATCATCAAGCGGAATGACTGGGTCCTTTTCCTGAGTACAGTTGAAGATTCCTATATGACCCTTTCTCATATTAACGAAGTGAGTTGCAGGCTTGGAAAAATTTGCACCATCTCGCCTCCTGACTCTTCTCTTTCTCTCAATTCAGATCTGGTTATTCCTCTTCCTTCAAAAAACTATTTTCTTGTCCCTCTCCTTGAGGTTATTGTGGCCCAGCAAATTGCCTATTATGTAAGTCAGGAGAAGGGAATTAATCCTGATCTGCCACGCAATATCAGTAAAACTCTCACTGTCGACTGAGCATCAACGAGTTCTTCATCACTTGAGAATTTTCAATTTTTATAAAACTCCGCTTTTTCTATTTTCTTTGACCATAGCCTCCACCCCCTGGAGTTTCGATGCGCAAGACGTCTCCTGGCTCAACTTTCATATTGACCTTTGAACTTAATATGATTCTTTTCCCCTTGGAAAAAAGAATATTCTTCCCTTTTGCTCCTCCCTTTCCTCCCCAGAGGCCATAGGGCGAGAATTTGCGTCTTTCTGAGATGATCGTGACTTGAGTGGGAACGAAGAATTGGTATTCTCGAATGATTCCCTCGCCTCCCTTTTTTTCTCCATCTCCTCCTGAACCTTTCCTCAAACAGTACCTTTTTATTCTTAGAGGGAGATAATTTTCAAGGGCTTCAAGGGGTGTATTGAGAGAATTCGTCATATGAGTGTGGACTCCGCTCAGACCTGGATACTCAAAGCTGGCTCCCATTCCTCCGCCAATTGTTTCATAGTAAGCAAAATTTGTTTTTCTTACTGGATCATAACCTCCAAAAGCAATGTTGTTCATTGTGCCCGAGCTTGCTGCTGGAATCCTTTGCGGTATCGCTTGGGAAAGAGCGCCAAGGAGTGTATCCACAATTCTCTGTGAAGTTTCCACATTCCCTCCAGCTGTGGCTGCAGGATAGAGGGCATTGACGACCAATCCCTGTGGAGCATTTATTTTTAAAGGCTTCATCAATCCAGTGTTAAAGGGGATGTCTTCCTCAATAAGGGAGCGGAAAACATAGAGAACAGCAGAGTAAGTCACTGCAAAATTGGCGTTGACACCACCTTCAACTTGAGGAGATGAGGAGCTAAAATCAATGAGTGCTTCGTTACCCTTGATTGTAATCTCTACTCCAATTTTTACAGGCTCGTTTCGGATTCCATCATCGTCAAGATAGTCCGCATAGGAATACTTTCCGTCAGGAATTTCTCTTATGGTTTCTCTTAAAATCTTCTCGGTATATTGCTGGATGAGATGGGTATAGCGAATTATCTTTTTTAATCCATATTTCGAAATAACTTCTTCTAATCGCTGTTTTCCCTTTTCGTTAGCTGCCATCTGGGCCAGGAGATCTCCCTTCCTTTCTTGCGCAGTCCTGACATTGGCCAGAAACAGGCTAAGGAGATCGTCATTCAATTTTCCCTTTTTCATAAGCTTAAGAGGAGGAATTATTACTCCTTCTTGAAAGATTTCTGTAGCTAGAGGCATGGAACCAGGAGTCATCCCTCCCACATCTGAATGGTGAGCTCGATTGGCGACAAAGAAGGCCAATCTCTTATCGACAAAAACAGGTGAAATGCAGGTGATATCTGGAAGGTGAGTTCCCCCTCTGTAAGGATCATTGAGGACAACCAGATCTCCTTTATCAAAGCGGACAGCTCCGAGCGCAGCCTGAACAGAAAGAGGCATTGCTCCAAGATGAACAGGAATGTGCGAGCCCTGGGCAAAGGTTTCTCCTTTTTGATTGAAAAGAGCACAAGAAAAATCTTTTCTTTCTTTAATGTTAGGGGAGAGGGCTGTGCGTCCCAGGACTGCTGCCATTTCTTCAGAGATTGAGATAAATATGTTCTTGAACAATTCTAATTCAATTGGATCGAATTTTTCCATTTGCTCATTATCCTTTTTGTATGATGAGATTTAGGAAACCGTCAACCTTTAGTAAATAGTGAGGGGGGAGAAAAGTTGTCGATTCAAAATCCACAATCAGGGCTGGTCCGCAAATCCTGTTCCCGGGTTCAAGCAGGGACCTATCGTAGACAGAACCTTGGTATTTTTTTCCTCCAAAATAGATAGCCTGTTTTTTTAAAAGGGCTATCTCCCGAGTTTTCCCTCTCTCTTGAAGCTTTTTTAACTTTATTTTCTTTGTTTGTCCCACGGCTTTTACTCTGATGTTGACAATCTCAACAAGTCTTTGAGGATGGTGGTAGGAATAAAGCCTTCGATGTTCCTTATGAAAATAAGGTAAAAAGGAAAAAGGAGAAGCTTTTTTGCTCTGAAAAGGGATGGTTATTTCGTAAGATTGACCCAGATACCTGAGGTCCAGGTAACGTTCAATAGATATTTCGTTTTCCTTAAATCCATCCTCTTTCATTTCTTTGAGGCTCTCTCGGATTAACTCAGCAAAATGATCTTCCAGCTCTCTTGGTTTTATCCTGTCCACTGTCTTCAGTATGGATTTAGAGTAGTCTTTGATAGAATCAGCAAGAAGTAAGCCCAATGCGGAGAGCACTCCTGCATTTTTTGGCACAATCACTGTTTTTATTTGAAGATGAGAGGCAATTTCAGCAGCGTGCATTCCGCCAGCTCCTCCAAAAGAAAAAAGGGCAAAGTTTCTCTGGTCAAAGCCTCTCTCGATAGAAATAACTCTTATGGCTTTCTCCATGTTTGCATTGGCGATTTCGATAACGCCGAATGCAGTTTCAAGAGGAGATTTATTGATTTTCTTTGCCAATTTTTCCAGAACTTCAGGGCTCCTTTCTGGAAAGATTTTCATTTTGCCGCCAAGAAAGAACTCATGATCCAGTCGTCCTAGAAACAGATTGGCATCGGTCACAGTAGGAAAATTTCCTTTTCCGTAGCAGGCTGGGCCTGGATTTGCCCCCGCACTCTGTGGACCGACTCTGAGAGAGCCACCCTTGTCTACATAGGCTATGGAGCCTCCACCAGCTCCTACAGAATGAATATCAATAATTGGAACTCGAATCGGGAAATCTCCGATGACGCTTTCATTTGTTCTCCGAATTTTCCCCTCAATTAAGGAAACATCAGTAGATGTCCCTCCCATGTCGAAGCTAATAATATTTTTGAAGCCCGCAGCTTTTGCAAGATGAAAAGCCCCGACTGCGCCTCCAGCAGGGCCTGAGAGAGCTGTTCTTATGGGAGCTATTCTGGCTTTTGAAGGAGAAATATAGCCCTCATTTGATTGCATAATTTCTAGGTCAGCTTTCCCGATTTTCTCTTCTAGCAGCGCGAGGTAACGGCTGATAACAGGCATGAGATAAGCATTGACAGCAGTTGTGGATGATCTTTCGTATTCCCGATGTTCGGGCAGGATTTTGCTAGAGACTGAAGCCATGATATTTTCCTTTTCAAATTCCCTGAAAATCAAATCTTCATTTGTGGAATTGGCATAAGAATTGATCAAAGAAATTGCCACAGCTTCAACCTTCAAAAATTTCATCTTTTCAATAATCTTTTTTAACTCAGAAAGTTCCAATTTATTTTCAACTTTTCCTGAAACAGAAGTCCTCTCTTCAAGGCCAAAGCAGAGATGGCGGGGAAGAAGCATAGATCTCTCTTCGCCTTTCAGGCTGTAGAGTTTGCGTCTTGTCTGCCTTCCTATGAAAAGGATGTCCTCAAATCCCTTGGTTGTGACAAAAGCAATCCTCCCTCCTTTCCTTTCGAGCAGAGCGTTGGTGCCAACAGTCGTGCCATGAATTATCTTAGGGATTGAAGAGCTCTCCAAGAATTCTTTCACCCCTTCAAGAATGGAAAGAGAAGGATTTTGGGGCGTGGAGAGTATTTTTTTTATAAAAATTTTTCCATCGATCGAAATAACGAAATCTGTGAAAGTTCCGCCTGTATCCACGCCAATTCTTACTTTAATTTTCTTTTCTCTATTTGCCTTTCTCATTTCGAATTCTCATAACATATATTTTTATCTATAGCTCGAGACCAAAGTCAAGGTTATGGGATTTCTTATCTGCAGGTGCTGCAGGATTTGCTTGAGCAACTTGTGCAGCTTGCAGACGAAGAGCTGAGGCGGGAGCTTCCTCCGCCTATACCAAAGGAAGAGAAAAGCTTTTGGATATCTTTACTCTTGCAAGCAAGGCAAGAAACATCTTTTTCTCCACCTATTCGAACGAGAGCCTCAAAATGATTTCCACATTTTTTGCAGATAAACTCATAAATCGGCATGATGTTTTTATTTTACTTTAATTCAGGCTCTGAGTCTACTTTCCTTCCCTATGGATTAATGATAGCGATGACCTCTATCTCAACTTTTGCATCTCTTGGCAAGCGCGCCACCTGGACTGTTGCTCGGGCAGGATAGGGGGGCTTAAAAAATTCTCCATAAACCTGGTTCATGCGGCTGAAATCGTTCATATCCAGGAGATAGACAGTGGTTTTAACCACTTTATCGATCGAACTTCGAGCAACCTCAAGAACAGCACCAAGATTTTTTAAGACCTGCCGTGTTTGGTCCTCAATGCTTCCCGTGTTTAGCTCTCCAGTAGCAGGGACGATAGGAATTTGACCAGAAGCGAAGACAAAGCCATTGGCCACAATGGCCTGGGAATAAGGGCCAATAGCCTTTGGCGCTTTAAAAGCTTCTCTTCTTTTCATCTTAAGCTCTCCTTAAAAATTTTATAGCAAGTTTCCTTTTTGCAGCTAAAATATGACCAAGAAAAATATTTCTCCCATACAGCAAACAAGATGTTTTTTTCCATTGTCCATCCTTTCTGGGATCAGGCCTTTCCATGGGAAAAGAAATATTTCTTCTCTTGATAGCTAACTTTCCTTATGGTAGGACCTGATCCCCTTAGTCCTAAAAAAAATAAATCAAAATATCAAGAAAGTTTCGCTCTCCTTTTTGAGGTCAGGTCTTGCCATTCAAGAGAGAAATGTTTGTACCTTTGAGTATCCAGACTTCCAAATAATAAGGACTGACTCGCAAGGCAAAGATTTTAGGATGTCAATGACAAATTATGGATTTTTTAGTTTTCTCTGTCTTCTTTAATGAAAAGAAAAGTTAAGGTTATTTTTTGTATTTATCGAACCAGCATCTGAGATAGAGAATTTGAGCGATTCTGTGCGTAGGATGGATGGAGCCGATGCCATGGAACTCTCCAGGAATGCGGACCATAACCGTCTCTTTCTTCTGGATTTTCAGAGCCCTATAGTACTGTTCAGTTTGTTCCATGGGAGTGCGGAGATCCAGCTCTCCTGTTAAAATCATGGTTGGTGTTGTGACATTCCCGACATAGGAAATGGATGAGCGCTCAAGATATTCTTGAGGATTCTCCCAGGGCATTTTTCTAAAGCTCCTGTACCAGCTGGCTCCGTCAGTGGTTCCGACAAAACTGTACCAGTTTGTGACCGGTTTCATGACAACTGCAGCCCGGAAGCGATTGGTGTGGCCTACAATCCAGGAAGTAAGAACACCTCCGCCGCTTCCGCCACAGACAAAGAGATTTTGTTCGTCGATGTAGCCCTTTTCAAGAAGAGCATCCACTCCCATCATCAGATCCTTGTAATCATCGCCAGGATAGCTGTACCAGATCGCATTTCCAAATTCCTCACCATATCCCGTGCTACCTCTAGGATTGGTGTAAAGGACGACATAACTATGAGCAGCATGATTCTGGAATTCAAAATTAAAAGCGACATCATACATAGCATGGGGACCGCCATGGATGTAGAGGATCAAAGGATATTTCTTGCTGGGGTCAAAATCAGGAGGTTTAACTATCCATCCTTGAATCATTTTGTCATCAAAGGATTTGTACCAGATTTCCTCAGTCTCTCCCAGCTTAATCTCTTCCAGCAAATCTGCATTGACCGAAGTGATCTTATTGAACACAGGCTGTTTTAGGGAAAAAGCGACAAGGTCACCAGGTTCCCAGGCTGAAGAAAGAACAGCTGCTGCCCGGTTATTTGGGGAAAGGGAAAGGGAACGAAGCATATGAACCCCCTGAGTTATTTGTTTTATAGTTCCAGAAAAAGAGGCAAAATAGATATTAGAGGTACCTTTGTCATCCACAGTGAAGTAGAGTCCGCTGCTATCGGGAGCCCAGATATAATCCTGGATGGAGCGGTCAAAATTCTCAGAAAGAGGGCGTTTGTTCCCTCCATCAAAATCCATTAGATAGAGATGGCTTATCTGGTAGGAGTAGTTTTTTTGGTCATATCCTGAATAGGCGATAAGCTTTCCGTTAGGAGAGATTATGGGATTTGTGTCAGGCCCGTCACGGTCAGTTAAGGCTCGGACCTGGCCATCCTTAAGAGAAAGGGAATAGATTTCAGACCCACCTGCCAAATAATCAGCATCTGGCTTTCTGGTAGAACTGAAGACGATTGTCTCGCCATTCACACTCCAGTCGAAGTCTCCATGGTCGTAGTCTCCGCTTGTCAGCTGGCGCGGAGTTCCGCCTGTAGAAGGCACTGCAAATATATGATTGAATCCAATAGGTCTTGAGCCGCGGCCATCAAAACGGTAATTTAGCCTATCTATGACTACTGGAGGGTCAGCCCATTTTGCTCCTTTTGGCTTTGAAGGCATCTGGATCAAGGGAGGAGGGGAGATGGGAACTAGCATGGTGAAAGCTATTTTTTTTCCCTCAGGCGACCAAGCCAGATTGCTTGGGTTCTGGTCTAGACGGGTTATCTGAGTGGTTTCCCCGGTGTCCATCCAGCGGACAAATATTTGGGATTGATTATCCACAGAGGAAATATAAGCCAGTCTTTTTCCGTCAGAAGACCAGCAAGGGAATGATCCTTTGCAAAGCTGGCGCTCTCTTGAGCCATCGAAATTTATGATCCAGAGCTCATTCTCATACTTGTCGTTGACTTTGTCTGTTATTCTCCTGACAAAGACAATCTGAGTTCCATCAAGAGAAATCTGAGGATCAATAACAGATTCCCAATCAAGAAAAAGGTCTATGCTAAGACCTTTTTGCGGTCCAATTCCTTTTAAATAAACACCAGAGAAAAGGATAAAAATTCCTAAGAAACAAAGGAAAAACAGTCTTTTTTTCATTTTTTACTCCTAAAAATTAGGCAAGTTCTTGAAGAGCGGCAGTGAGAAACTTCCAGAAATTTTCTACAGAGCTGATATGCACTCTTTCTTCTGGCGAATGGGGGTGTTCGATTGTGGGGCCAAAGGAAATCATATCCATCCCAGGAAATTTTTCTCCTATGATTCCACATTCAAGACCTGCATGGACAGCTTTGACCAGCGGCTCTTTGTTTAAAACCTTTTTGTAAACTTCTTTTAAGCTCTTCAAGAGGTGTGAATCGAGATTAGGTGCCCATCCAGGGTAGCCCTCTGGCTGGGTAATTTTTGCAGCCACTAGCTCTGAGAGAGCTTTGATCATATTTCGCGTTGCTTCGAGCGCAGAAGTGATTGAACTTCGGCTGCTCGAGATGATTTGAGCCTGCTCCTGGCTTGTTCGAACAATTGCAAGATTGGTCGAAGTTTCCACCAAGCCCTCTATTTCAGGGTGCATAGCCATAACTCCATGGGGGAGAGTAAAAAGAAAATTGATAAAAATCTCCTGCGAACGAGGATCCAGAGGATTTTCCTTTGGAGCATCGACTTTTTCGAAGGAAAATCGGGGTTCTTTTTCAACGACTCTGTATTCAATTTTTATTTTTTCGAAAGCCTTTTGAACGAAGGAATGGATGGAATTTTTCTGAGCTGAATCAAGAACAAGGTCAGCCCAAGCTTCTCTTGGAATGGCGTTTCTTTTATTGCCACCTTCTATGCGGATCAATTCAAATTGAAATTCCTTTTGAGCCTGCCAGAGGAGGCGAGCCAACAGTTTTATGGCGTTTCCTCGTCCCTGATGGATGTCAAGGCCAGAATGTCCACCTCTAAAGCCATAGATTTTGAGCCGGAAAAAATCTTTGCCCTTGCTTTTTTTCCTTTTCAGGGGGAGAACGATTTCCGAATCTCCGCCACCTGAGCAACCAATGGTGAAAGTTCCCTCTTCTTCGCTGTCAAGATTAAGCAGTTTTTTTCCCTTTAGGAAGCCCTTCTCAATGTTGGCTGCTCCAGCGATCCCTGTCTCTTCATTCACAGTAAAAAGGAATTCTAGGGGTCCATGGATTAAATTCTTGTCTTCCATCAAAGCCAAAGCTGATGCAACACCAATTCCGTTGTCTGAGCCGAGAGTAGTTCCTTTTGCCTGCATCCAATCGCCCTTAATCTCAGCTTCTATCGCGTCACAGCTAAAATCATGGACCACATCAGAATTTTTCTCGCAGACCATATCCATATGTCCCTGAAGGATAACTGTTACTGCTTTTTCATGTCCTTCGGAAGCTTTCTTTTCGACGACAACGTTTCCTACCTTATCCTGTTTCCAGGGCAAGTTTAAGCTTTTGGCTAAAGATATGATGTAACGAGCTAAGGCCTTTTCTTCACCTGAACAATGAGGAATTTTCAAAATCTGTTCAAAGTGTTTCCAGAGAAGAAATGGTTTGAGACCGTTAAATAGTGATGGCATTTTTTGCCTCCCATTGAAATTAAAGATATTTTTAAAATCGTCGAAATAATGCCACAAAAATCATATCGATTCAAGAAAATTTGCAAATTTGATTTTCTCTTTTCTTTTCTTTAAAATTTGGCTTCTTCCAGATGGAAAAAGAAAAAATTGCCTCTTTTAAAAAAATCTATGGCGGAGATCCAGAAATCTTTTCTTCTGCACCAGGTCGGATAAACATTATCGGTGAGCACACAGATTACAATCAAGGCTATGTCCTGCCTGCTGCAATTCATTTGAGAAATAATCTTCTCGCCTCAAAGAGGCATGACGACAAAGTCACGATCTGGGCTGAGAATCTTAAACAAGAAGAGACATTTTCACTGGGAAAAATCTCTTTCTCTGAAAAAAATAAGTGGGCGAATTATGTCAAGGGAATTTTTTGGGTTCTCAAAAGAGAAGGATTTAAACTTGGAGGGATAGGTGGCCTCATTTGGGGCGATCTTCCTCTTGATGCTGGCCTGAGCTCTTCTGCAGCGCTTGAGATAAGTGTGATGAAGGGATTGACTGAACTTTTCCATATTGATCTCGAACCTGAGAGATTGGCTCGCTTGGCTCAGAAAGCGGAGAATGACTTTGTCGGAGTAAAGTGCGGTCTCATGGACCAATTTATCTCTGTTTTCGGCCAGAAAAATAAAGCATTGTTTTTGGACTGCGAGACTCTGCACTATAAGCAGATTCCCCTGAATTTCGAAAGAGAAAAACTTGCCCTACTTGTCTATGATACCAAAGTTCGAAGAAAACTCTCCTCTTCAGAATACAATAAGCGCCGGCAAGAGACTTCTGAAGCTCTTAAGATACTAAGAAAAAGAGGTGTTCAAACTTATAAGGAAGCTCATCCAGTGCTTCTAGAAGAGATGAAGGGAGAGATGGATGAAGTCCTTTATAAAAGAGCAAAGCATGTGATTAGCGAGAATGAGAGGGTCAAGGAGAGTATTGAAGCTCTAGATACAGATAATTTCACTCTTCTTGGCGAGCTTCTTTTCCAGTCGCATGAAAGCCTGAGGGATGACTATGAAGTCTCTTGTCCTGAGCTTGATTTGCTTTATGAGATAGGAAAAGAGTTTCCAGCTTGTCTAGGAGCTCGGCTCATTGGAGCAGGTTTTGGCGGCTCCGGGATTGCCCTGCTCAAGAAGGAGGCGGCAGAAGCTTTTCAGAAAAAAATCCTTGCTGAGGCAGAAAAAAGAGGATTTACCGAGCCCAGATTCTATGAGGTTGAGGTTGGAGAAGGAGCAAAAGTTTATCGCCTAATTGAAGGAGATAGGGAACAATAAAAACAAAAATTTTTATCCTATGGACTTTTTTATCGAGTTTTAATCTTTTTTCTTTTTATTCAAAAAATTTTGAAGCTCCACCTAAAATAAAAATCATGACCTCAGTTTTCCCCTTAATGGAGTTTGCCAGGAATGTTGCAGGGGAAAGGGGGGAGGTGAGCCTTCTTTTGCCTCCTGGGGCAGAGGTTCATACTTGGCAGCCCAGGCCAAGTGATATCAAGAGGCTCTCTTCTTCAGATCTTTTCATCTCCATAGGTTCGGGTCTCGAACCTTGGCTGGCTGATATCCTGAAAAGTATTTCAAACCCTAAGCTCAGAATTCTTGAGGCAAGCCAGGGATTAGACTTAATTCCTGGCGCTCAAGACCAGCACATTTTCGATCCACATATCTGGTTAGATTTTAAGAATTGCCAAATAATTGTCGACAAAATTAGGGAAATCCTTACTATGATAGACCCTTCGAGTGCCCAGGTTTTTATGAGAAACTCTGCCTTCTGCAAGGAGAAACTGGAGAAGCTTGACAAGAAGTTTAGCAAAGGACTTGAGAACTGCCTCCACAGAACTTTTATTCTAGGAGGGCATGCTGCTTTTGGCTACTTGGCTAAAAGATACAATTTGCGACAAATCTCCCTTTATGGTCTGAGCCCTGATTCAGAGCCAACTCCAAGGTCTCTGATTGAAGTTGTAGAATTAGCCAAAAAATACAAGATTAAGGTCATTTATTATGAAATAAATGTCAGCAGCAAGCTGGCAAAGGTAGTGGCCAAAGAAATTGGGGCAAAAACTTTAGTTTTAAATCCTGGTGCCAATCTGACAAAAAATCAGTTGATGCAGGGCCTGTCTTTTTTTGATATCATGGAAGAGAATTTGAAGAATTTAAAAGATGGACTCGTCTGCAACTGAGCAAAATAAACTCGTTTCTGTAGAGGATATCTCCTTTAGCTATGGCTATATTCCTGTTCTTTTGAATGTGAGCTTTTCTATTCTTTCGGGTGATTTTTTAGCCATCTTAGGACCAAATGGCTCCGGCAAAACAACTCTCTTGAAAATCATCCTTGGCCTATTAAAACCTTCTCAGGGGAAAGTCTGGATTATGGGAAAGCCAAAAGAGGAATTCACTGATTGGCAAAAAATTGGTTATGTCCCCCAGAAAGCAACCCATATCGACCCTTTCTTCCCGGCTTCAGTTCAAGAAGTTGTGGCCATGGCCCTCCTTTCTGACAAAAAGTTACGTAACCTGACTAAAAAAGAAAAGGACTTGTCTATCCAGAAAGCCTTGCAACAAGTAGGGATGGAGACTTTTAAAAATCGACATATTGGGGGCCTTTCAGGAGGGCAACAGCAGCGTGTTTTCATAGCCAGAGCCATTGTCAGAGAACCGCACATCCTTTTTCTTGATGAGCCGACAACAGGAGTAGATGCTGAGACGCAGGAACACTTTTATGAAATGCTCGATGATCTGAATAAGAATACAGGGATCACGATCGTCCTGGTCACCCATGATATTGGCATTGTCAACAAGCATGTCACTCAGGTAGCATGCCTTAACCAGAAACTCATCTACCATGGTTCACACGCAGAATTTTGCCGTTCAGAGGCCTTCAAGGAAATGTTCATCGGAGGTCACCACCTCATCTCTCATCAGCATTAATAACAAAAAGATTTCCATGCAAACGTTATTCAGCTATGGATTCCTTCAGAGGGCTTTGCTGGCTGGAATCTTTATTGCTGTTGCCTGCGCGATTTTGGGAGTATTTCTCCTCTTGCGCAGAGATGCAATGATTGGTCATGGCTTAGCGCACATGACCTTTGCTGGAGTGGCCTTTGGCCTTTTTCTGAATGTCATGCCTCTGGCTATGGCTTTGATTATCGCCATCGCCGCAGCTTTGGGGATCATGAAACTAAAAAAAAATGCAGGTCTCTATGGAGATACTGCCATAGGCATTTTTAGCAGCGTGGGGATGGCTTTGGGAATATTACTGGTTACTCTTGCCCATAGTTTCAATGTGAACCTCTTCAGTTATCTTTTTGGCGATATCCTGGCCATAGGGAGCTCAGAAGTTTGGCTTTCCATAGGATTAGCGGTCATAGTTGTGCTTACCGTTGTTATGAACTACCACAAATTTATGTACATGACCTTTGATCGAGATTCAGCAAAAGTGGCGGGTATAAAAGTCAATCAACTCGATATTCTCATCACTGTTCTGACAGCCATTACAGTAGTCCTGGGGATGAAGGTGGTGGGAATATTGTTAGTAGCAGCCCTATTGGTAATTCCAGCTGCAGCTGGTTTGCAACTCGCCCTCAATTTCAAAAGGGCTATAGTGATTTCTTCTTTGGTTGCCCTTTCTTCTGTTTTTTTTGGACTCCTTTTGGCCTTTTATTTTGATTTTCCTGCCTCAGGGACTATTGTCATCCTTTCTTTTCTTTTGTTTGGAGTCTTTTTTATTTTTAAAAGAAAGACTTTTCTTTAAAGACAGAAATCTATTGACTCAACTTTTCTAACGTATTCCTGAAAACAGAATAAGCTTCCTCTCCATAAAGGCAAAAGATAATCTCCTTCGGATAGTCATTTTTTTGGAGAAATTCCATGGCAACTTTGAGCATAATTTCACTGCACTTTTGAATGGGAAAGCCGAAGATGCCGGCGCTGATGGCTGGAAAAGCAATGTCTTTTATTTTTCTCTCTTGAGCGATCTTAAGACTATTCAGTGTGGCTTTGGCTAATTTCTCTTCTTCATCACCTTCGCCATAGACAGGGCCCACGGCATGCATGACATATCTTGCTTTCAGGTTTCCAGCTCCTGTGAGGACAGCTTCTCCGACATCAATGGGGCCAATTCTATTGCACTCTTCTTGGATGGAAGGCCCGCCAAATTTCTTGATGGCTCCAGCAACGCCCCCTCCAAGGATGAGAGATTTGTTGGCAGCATTGACCACTGCCTCAACATCAAGGAGGACAATATTTCCCTCCACAAGTCTTATTTTTTTTCTGTTAGTTTTCCATTCGTCCATATCCCCAAGTTTCCTTTTTTGTGAAATTCCTCAATTTTATCCTCTTTTGCTATTTTAGCTTAAGATTTGGAATTTGAAAATGAAGGGCTAAAAAATCAACCTTGGGCTGCTATGACTTTATTCTTGCCCTCTTTTTTTGCTTGGTAGAGAGCTAAGTCAGCTAAGGTGATGAGTTCTTCTACAGTCCGGCCACGACCTGGAAAAGCGCAAACGCCTATACTGATTGTGAAGGGAGAGGATTGTTCTTTGAGGGAGCCAATTTCAAAAGGATAGAGGGCAATTTTTTGCCGAATGCGTTCGGCAACAGAAATAGCATTTTGGCAGGATGTCTCAGGAAGAATTATGAGGAATTCTTCTCCACCATAGCGCGCCGGAACATCTGATGGTCTGATTGTCTCCTTGATCAGATTGGCAAAGGATCTTAAGATTCGATCCCCGGCGATATGTCCGTATTTATCATTTAAGGTCTTAAAATCATCCAAGTCAATCATCAGCAGACCGAGGGAGTGCTTATACCTTTCTGAGCGATAGAGTTCCTCCTGAAGTCTTTCTTTTATGTAGAACTGATTGTACAGGCCGGTTAATCCGTCTGTAATGGCTAAGGAAGTCAATTTGCCGCTTGTTATGTCAAGTCCCCTTAAAGAAATGAGCAATATTAAAACAAATCCTAAGGTTATAATTGCTCTGTCTGCAGCTTTAAATCCTATTTTTTCCCAATACTGAGGAATGAGCTCGCCAAGAAAAGCATAGGTGAGGTAAACAATAACGACGAAAATGATGCTCCAAAGCCTCTTTTTTACACGACCGATGATGGTTGGAACTTTTGGAACTTTAGATATCATAAAACAATATCCTCATCTTTATTGATGTATCTTGACGGAATTAACCAAAAGAATCAATAACCTCAGACGATGATTTAGAGGGTGATTTTTGTCTTCACTTTCTCACCTTTAAGGATTGAAGCTTTCTCCCTTCTCTGCTGTAGTCATTATTCTCTTTTTAGGCTACTTATTGCTCCTGCTTGTCTGTAGGAATCAAGTTATTTTCAGATTTTCTTTAATTCTTTTTCTATAACAAGCCTCAGCTCATTGCCTAGCTTGACCGATTTTATTTTTAGAGAATTCGCCTGTCTTTTTATATTCGTTTTGAATGCAGTATCCAGGATATTGGGTAGGTTTATTTTGATAGTGTAATAAGCGCTCTCAGTCGCAGCCTGAGCTATAAGGCCTGCCACACAAGCATCGCTCAAAGAATTTTTATTTTCTTGAATTGATACTCAATTATTTTTTTCTCAGGATCAAATGGAGTTATATCATTCAAGCCGAGCGAAAGAACAGCTATCTTTATCAGCTCTTCTTCAGGTACTCCAGGGGATTTCCCCTGTTTCTCGAGATAATATCGTCCTGTCATAAGCAGAGCTTCCTTTGGGATTAAACCAACCAATTCACTCCCTGTCACCCGCAGTCCAAGCCTTTCTGCCTGTTTCGAAGCTTCATCAAAAACAATGTGAACAGGAGTGACTTTGTAGTTGGTGAAATTGATCGAGATTTGGGCCACTCCATAGTCTTCAATATACCATCCCACTGCCTTGATATGCCTAAATCTTCCAGGGATTTTAATAGCATTGCCTTCTGCATCCTTCATGATTTTGCCTTTTTTATCTCTTCTTGCTCTTCCACTTTCTCTCAAACTGAGAGCTATTTCATGAGCCAGTCTTCGGTCTCTGGTATTGAGATTGATATTATAGGCAATCAAAAATTCCCTTGCTCCAATAACCGTGGCCCCAGCTTTCGGATTGAACACAGGCTGACCATAATCAGGAATCCATCTAGGGTCTTTTAATTTTTCTGGCAATCCTTCATATTCGCCAGCCCTGATATTGGCCAGGTTCTTTCTCTCTGGCCTCTGAGCTGCCTCTTCGTACAAATAAACAGGAATTCCAAGCTCCTTGGCAACTCTCTCTCCAAGTTCATGAGCAAGTCGGACGCAATCCTCCATAGCGACTTCAGAGACGGGAACAAAAGGACAGACATCTGTGGCCCCGATCCTGCTATGGACTCCCCTGTGCTCTCTCATATCAATAACTTCAGCAGCTTTTTTTATTGCTTTGAAGGCAGCTTCCTTCACTCCTTCCAGAGAGCCGATGAAAGTAACGACAGTCCGGTTAGTTGTTTCTCCTGGGTTGACTTCCAAGAGTTTAACCTGAGGAGTTGCTTCTATCTCTCGAACAATGGAATTTATCTTTTCTCTATCTCTTCCTTCGCTAAAATTGGGGACACATTCGACCAATTTCATTTATCCTCTCCTTTCGTCAGGGTATACTGCAAAATGCCTTTGCTGTTGTAGACTTCTACTTTTTCAAAATCTTTCAAGGATTCAATAACGACATTCTTATCTCCGACGACGACGATAATAGGGGTCAAAAGAGGATATTTTTGGGCAACTTCAAAGACTTTCTCTGAATCGATGAGCATGATGTTTTCATAATACTTGTTCCAATGTTCTTCTCCTAACCTAAATGCTTTGATATCTGAAATTTTGGAGGAAAAATTATCAAATCTTTCAATTTTTAAGGGGAAATTTCCAATCAAATAGGATTTGGCTTGCTCAATCTCAAAAGTAGAAATTTTTTCTTCAATAACACTTCTGATTTCTTTAAGGATTTCTTGTATCGAAGTATAAGCGACTTCAGGTGTAACCTTTGTTTTGACAAAGAAAACTCCACAGCTTTTATAAAATTCTACATCACTAAAAGCAAAATAGGCATAACCTTTTGATTCTCTTAGATTCATAAAGAGACGGCTGTTAGGAGTTCCGCCTAAGACTTGATTAAGGACAATAAAAGGGAAAAAATCAGGGCTGGTTATGGGCAAGACGACATTTCCTAAATAGATTGTGCAATCTTTAGCCTGAGGGAGATCAATGAAGCACACCTTTTCTTTATCATTTGGAGGAGGAGGAGGCAGAAAAGAACGCTCCAAATCTTTATTTTCCCATGTGTTGAGATAGTGACTGACTTTTTTCGAAGCTGTTGTCAGATTCAAATTACCTGATAAGACGAGAATAGCATTATTTGGCCGGTAATATTTATCGAAAAAAGAAAGAACATCTTTTTGACTCATATTTTTAATGAAATCTTCATTGAAGCTTATTTTGCTGTAAGGATGATTTTTGAACAGGAGTTGGAGAAGCAGTCTTTTAGCAAGAAATTCAGGGTCTTTTGCTTTGTCCAAAAGGTCATAGAACATTGTCCTTTTGACATTTTCAATTTCTCTTTCAAGAAAGGCAGGCTGCAGGATCATCTTGCTCAGAATGTCTAGAGCTTTATCTATATATTCTTCTAGAAAATTAAGGGTAAATGAGGAATAATCCAGAGATGTAGAGATCGAGAAATCTCCTCCTGTGGATTCTATCGTTTCCTCAATCCGAGAAGAAGAAAGCGAAAGTGTCCCTCGATCCAGCATATTAGCCGTAAATGTGGCCATGCCAGGCAAGTTCGGAGGAGAAGAGCTTTCTCCAGCCAGAATAACCAGCTGCAAGCTGATAAGAGAAAGATTTTCTCTAAAGACCAGCGAAAGAGTGAGTCCATTCGTCAGAATTGCAGATTCAATAGGGGGAAGTCGCAGCTCTTGGAGAGGTTCGGGAAATGGAGGAGATTTTCGAAATCTTTCTTGAGAAAAGAGAGGAGTTCTTAAAGACAAGAGAATCACCAAGAGAAATAGCTTTTTTCTCATTTCATTTTTATATTCAAAAGAACACTGTTTTCCCGAGTGAAATATCTGTTGACGATGCCAACAATTTCAGAAGGTGTCACTTTGAGATACCTGTCCAGCTCCGAGGGAAAATTTTCAAAATTTTTTTGAGAGAGAAATGTCTCGGTGAGGAAAATAGCTCTGTCTAAGGAAGTAGCAAATCGCCTCAAGTAATCCATCTTAAACAAATTTTTTGATTTCTCTAGCTCTTCTTCAGGGATAAAGCTTGATTTAAGCTTATTTATTTCTGAAAAAATGGCCTTTTGACATAAATCCACCATGGCCTCATTGTTATTAATAGCAAATATTTTAAAGGTGGCAAGTTCTTTTCTTTTTTCTATGCCTCCGCTGAGATGGTAGGCAAGGCGTTCTTTTTTAATCAATCTTTTATAAAGACGGGAACTCTTGCTTCGCAAGAGAATGTAATCGAGAACTGTCAAGGCATAGAAATCATTTGAACGAGAAGAAGCTATTCTGTAGCCAAGATGAAAAGCAGGAGAAGGAACGAGAGAATCCTTCAGGGTCTCAATCACTTCTTTCTTTTCTGGAAGTTTTGATGGGGGAAGGGGAGGCAGATCTTTTCCTTTAAGAATAGTTTCAAAATATTTTGCCAAGAGTTCTTTTGCCTTTATTTTGTTCATATTTCCTGCTATGCACAGAACGGCGTTGTTAGGTACATAAAAAGTTGAATAGAAGTCCTTAACGTCCTCGACAGTTATATTTCTGATGTCTTCTTCGCTCCCAATAAGAGGATGGCTGTAAGCAAAATCAGAGAAGAGGAACTGATCAAATACAAAAAAACTTTCTAAATATGGCTCATTGGCTTTTCTTTGTTGAATTTCTCCGATGAGGGCTTCTTTGGCTTGTTCCAAATTGGAGGGATTGATATCAAGAGATTTCATCCGGTCGGATTCGAGCCATAAGACTAAAGCAAGTTGGTTTGAGGGCACAGTTTGGTAAAAAAGAGTTCTATCTTCTTTTGTGTCTGCGTTGGGAATTCCTCCAATCCTGTTGATATAGCTGATGTGCTGCATTTGGCTGACATTCTGGGAACCTTGAAACATCAAGTTCTCCAACAAATAGGCTAATCCCGTTTTTCCCTGTTGTTCATTTAAAGAACCCACATTATAGGCCACAACAACAGAAACAAGAGGTAAGGAATAATCTTCGGAGAGAATGACTTGCATGCCATTTTTTAATTCATAATGAGAGAGAGGAAAAGATAAGTTTTTTTGTCCCTGAGCTTCAGCAGGTGCAGTCTCTAAAGGCAGAAGGAGTGCGAAAGTGAAAATGAAAAGCCTCTTCAGAAACATCTCGCTTAAATCCTGATTTTATTATAGGTGGGTTTAAAAATAACACAAATAAAAAAAAAATATCAAATTTGTCTTCTGTTCCTCCAAGATTATCATTGAAAATAATGCCTTTTTGTGGTAACTTTTCTGCTACTTTTCCAGATGCTCTACTACAGGAGGTGACGCATGAGTAAAGAAGGAAAACATCTGTTTACTTCTGAATCAGTGACAGAAGGACATCCAGACAAGATCTGTGATCAAATTTCTGATGCTATCCTCGACGATCTCATCGCGCAGGATCCCAAGAGCAGAGTTGCCTGCGAAACCTTGGCCACAACAGGGCTTGTTTTTATTGCGGGAGAAATCACGACTCAAGGTTATTGCGACTTCCAGAAAGTTGTCAGAAACACGGTGAAGGAAATCGGGTACACAAGGGCCGAGTATGGTTTTGACTATGAGACATGCTGCGTCATCTCTTCTATCCATGAACAGTCTCTTGATATCGCCATCGGAGTTGATGAGACAAAAGAACATGAGCAGGGCGCAGGAGATCAGGGCCTGATGTTCGGTTATGCCTGCAGGGAAACAAAAGAATTGATGCCTCTGTCGATCATGCTGGCTCACAAGTTAGCGAGGAGGCTGGGCCAGGTAAGAAAAGAAAAGATTTTGGGTTATCTCCGACCTGATGGAAAATCTCAAGTGACCATCGAATATTATGGCGATGTTCCCAGCAGAGTGGAAGCCATTGTTATTGCAGCCCAGCACAATTCTTTAGTGAAAATGGATGATCTCCGAGAGGACATCAAGAGAGTTGTCATCCAAGAAGTTATTCCACCAGAACTGATTGATAAAGATACCTGGAAAAAAGTTTTTATCAATGGCACTGGCCGTTTTGAGCAGGGAGGACCTTTGGCTGATACGGGCATGACAGGACGCAAGATTATCGTCGATACCTATGGAGGGATTGGAAGTCACGGAGGAGGATCTTATTCTGGAAAAGATCCCTCTAAGGTTGATCGTTCAGGTTCTTATATGGCTCGTTATATTGCCAAAAATCTTGTCGCGGCTGGGATTGCGGATAAAATAGAAGTTCAACTGGCTTACGCCATAGGAATACCTTATCCTGTCTCGATATTTGTTAATTCTTTTGGGACAGCAAAAATCTCTGAAGACAAAATTAAAGAGTTGATTCATGCTCATTTTAAGCTTTCTCCTAAAGGAATGATAGAATCTTTGAATTTGCTTCGACCAATATACAGAAAAACAGCCTGCTATGGTCACTTTGGACGGACAGAAGAAGAGTTTACCTGGGAGAAACTTGACGAGGTTGAGATCTTGAAGAGAGAAGCGGGAATCAAATAGGAATATCTATTAAGAAATAAAGCCTAAGCTCTAAACTGCAAGGGAAGGGAGATAAAAATGGAATATGATATTAAGGACTTGAATCTAGCCCAAAAAGGAAAAATGAAAATGGAGTGGGCAGCGCGATTTATGCCTGTGCTCAACTTCCTTAAAGAAAAATTTTCGAAAGAGAAACTTCTCAAGAATGCTAAAATTTCAGCCTGTCTCCATGTCACAAGTGAAACAGGAAATTTGATGGAAGTCCTGAAACTAGGCGGAGCTCAAGTGGCGCTCGCAGCCTCTAATCCTTTAAGCACCCAAGATGAAGTCGCTGCAGCTTTGGTTAGATATCACAAAATCCCTGTTTTTGCTATTAAGGGTGAAAAAAGCGAAACTTACTACAATCACATCCACCAGGCTCTCGATCACAGTCCCCAGATAACAATGGATGATGGGGCTGATCTTGTCTGCACTGTTCATTCCCAGAGAAAAAAACTCCTTGCAAACATTATCGGTGGAACTGAGGAGACAACGACAGGTGTCATTCGTCTGAAAATTATGGCTGAAAAAAAAGTCCTTCGCTATCCGATTATCGCTGTCAATGATGCGAATACAAAACATCTTTTTGATAACCGCTATGGCACTGGACAAAGCACAATTGACGGCATCTTGCGAGCAACCAATGTTCTCCTGGCAGGTCAAAATTTTGTTGTGGCCGGCTATGGCTGGTGCGGTAAGGGAGTAGCCATGCGGGCAAGGGGAGCTGGAGCGAAAGTCATTGTCTGCGAGGTGGATCCTCTTAGAGCTTTAGAAGCTGTCATGGATGGATTCCAAGTTATGTCTTTGAAAGAAGCTGCGAAAGTCGGAGATATCTTCGTCACTTTAACTGGGAACAAAAATGTCATCAGTCGAAATCATTTTTTGAATATGAAAGATGGAGCCATTATTGCCAATTCTGGGCATTTCAATGTTGAAATTGATATCAGGACTTTGAAAGAGTTGTCCAGAAGCAAAAGAAGGATAAGAGAATATGTTGAGGAATTTTCCTTGAAGAATGGCAAAAAGATTTACCTTTTAGCTGAAGGTCGCTTGATTAACCTGGCTGCAGCTGAGGGGCATCCTGCAATGGTCATGGACATGAGCTTTGCCAATCAAGCCCTGTGTGTTTCCTACTTGTTTCGAGAGGGAAAAAGTCTCCAGAAAAGCGTTTATCCTGTGCCGAAAGAAATTGATGAAGGAATTGCCAGGATGAAATTGCAATCCATGGGGATAAGGATTGATAGCCTCTCACCCGAGCAGAAAAAATACCTGGGAGGCTGGAAAGAGGGGACTTAGGAAACTATTTTTTCTGTTCCTTTATCAGTTTTAGATATTCGTTGATTTTATCTTTCATCTCAGCATCAGAGGCTTTGGTAGAGATCTTCTCAAAAATTTCGCCTGCTTTGTTGAATTCGCCGTTCTTGAAGCAGGCAACAGCCAGATTAAAGTTAAAATTGATATCATCAGGCACAATCTTTACGGCTTGCTCATAACTTGCAATTGCCTCAGCAACTCTATTCAGCTTTTCAAGCACTAAGCCTTTAAGATTATGGGACATAGCCAAGCGGTTGCTTATCTGAATAGACTTTTGGACACAATCCAGAGCTTCTTCGAGCTTATCTTGGGTGAAGTACAATCTTGCCAGATTGTAATAAGGCAATTCCCGGGAAGTGTAATTTTCATCTGAAATTGCTTTTTTAAACTCTTCCTCAGCTTTGTCAATAAATCCCATTTCCTGGTAGACAGTGCCGAGGTAGTTGTGAGCCTCTGCGAATTTTGGATTAATTTCTAAACACTTCTGGAAAGAGATCAAGGATTCCTGGAAATTGCCCTTCATGGAATAGGCTAAAGCACGCGCACTTAGAGCGAGATAGTGTCGTGGATTAAGGGAGATGGTCTTGTCAAAATATTTTATGGCTTCATCGAGGCTGTTATTGTTTAAATAAAAGAGCCCAAGATTATACTGGTATTGAGGGTCTTTTTCTCTAGATTTTTGAATTTCTTTTTGGGCTGAGGCACAGAGCAGAAGATTTAGACAAATAAAAAGGATTGAAAATATTTTAAGTCTCATCTGAGTCTCCTTTCAAAAGCTTCTCTCCCTTAACTCGCTTTTTTATTCATCTTTGAGCGTTCTCGACATCAAGTCGTAAAGGGCTGTTTTTGGGTCTTTATTCTTGTAGAGAACTTGATAAACTTGCTCACAGATAGGAATTTCGACATTTTCCCTTTTAGCCAATTGATGGGCAGAGAGGGTTGTGGTGACTCCTTCAGCCACCATTTTCATATTGGAAATAATGCTGGAAAGAGATTTTCCTTTTCCCAATTCATAGCCAACATACCGATTGCGGCTCAATTTCCCTGTACAGGTGACAATCAAATCCCCTATGCCGGCCAAGCCAGAAAATGTTTCTCTCTTAGCTCCTGACTTCATTCCAAGCCGGGTTATCTCAGCGATTCCTCTGGTGATGAGAGCAGCCATGGAATTATACCCAAATTCGAAAGAATCTGAGATTCCGGCAGCGAGAGCAATCACATTTTTTAAGGCTCCGGCAAGTTCAACGCCGACAACATCATCGCTGGCATAGGCACGGAAAGAAAGGTTTGAAACCAGATGTTGAACCTTTTTGGCAATATCCAGCTCCTCAGAAGCTACAACCACTGCAGTGGGATGACCTTCTGCAACCTCCTTTGCAAAACTCGGACCAGAAAGGACAGCTATGTGAGGGATACAGAAAGAAGAAAAAAGTTCTTCCATCACCTCACTCATCCTCTTGAGGGTTCCTTCTTCTATCCCCTTTGTCAGACTGACGACAATCTGTGTAGGGGAGAGAAGAGGCGCGATCTGGGTATAAATCTGCCGACAGAATTGAGAGGGGACAGCGATAAAAATGATCTCCGAAGAGGCCACAACTTCTCGAACATCTTGGAAAAAAGAGACTTCAGGAGGAAGAGAAAAACCAGGCAAAAAAACCTTGTTTTCCTTGCTCCTTTGCATCTCCTCAAGTATCTCCTCCTCTCTTATCCAGAGTCGGGTTTTAATCATGAGACGACCGAGGTGAAGTGAAAAAGCAGTACCCCATGTTCCGCCTCCAATAACACTTGCTCTCATCTTGTTTTTATATCCTGACTCTTTCTCCTATCTTTTTTTCTTCGCCATGAATAAGGCGCTTGATATTTCTTGTATGCTTTAAGAGAACTAGAACCAATAGGGCTAAACTCAATAAAATGACTTCCTTTTCTCCTTCAAGGAGCAGGACGAAGAAAGGAAATGAAAAAACCGCCAAAATCGAGCCTAATGAGACATAGCGACTTACTCCAACAGCAAGCAAAAATATACCTAGGCTCATAAGGAAAGGCTTAAAGGCTAAAACAGCATAGGCTCCCATTGTTGTAGCCAATCCTTTCCCTCCTCGAAACTTAATGTAAACAGGAAAACAATGTCCGAGGACTGCTAAAGCGGCAGAGACAAGGGCAATTTTCTTATCCGAAAATATTCTCCAAGCCAGAAAAACAGGAAGGAATCCTTTAGTAAAATCCATCAGAAGGACAGGGAAAGCATATCTCCAGCCTTTAAGTCGAAGGATGTTTGTGGCTCCTGTGCTTTTGCTTCCAAAATGGCGGATATCTTTATGTTCACTGATGCGAAAGAAAATATAGCCTGAAGGGATGGAACCAAAAAGATAAGAAAAAAGAGCAAAGAGAATTTTCATTTGAGTTCAAATTCAGAAAGCACAGTGTATCGAGCTCCTGAGGGCTCTAAAGTGCTCTGGAAGAAAGTCATTTTTTTGACAGTCATTTCTCCAAAGTTTGACTCACGCTGCTTCTCCAATTCAAGGAGAGTTTGCTCGAGCTTAGAGGGAATTTTGACTCTGCCAAGAGTTAAATGGGGATGAAACTTTCTTTTTTCTCTAGGAAAACCTAGTTTTTCCAGCTCTCCTTCAAGTCTGTCCTGAAGATCTCTCAGATTCGGTTCTTCTTCGATTCCTACCCAGAGCACCCTTGGATTTTTCTTTTCAGGAGGGAAAAAGCCTGTGCCTTTCAATTTAAGGGGGAAAGGCTTGTGCATTGAAAAGATTTTTTTCAAAATATTTTCAACATCTTGGACCTTTTCCTGGCTTATTTCTCCTAAAAATTTTAAAGTCAAATGCATCCCTTCCTCGCTGACCCACTTGATATCTTTGCTTCCTTTGTTTAGCCTGTTGATGAGAATGGAGAGATTCTTTTTTAACTCATGATCAAGGTCTATAGCAATAAAAGTTCTCATCTTGTCTCCTTTATCTCTAAACGCTTCACCTCAAGTTTTTAAGGAGATGCCTCCTTAGCATATCCAGCGCTTTTTGAGAGGATTGGAATTTTATCTGTTCTCTTTTTCCCAGATAGAGATTTTTTTGAACTTCATTTCTTCCCTCCCAAGCTAGAGCTGTGTAAACAAGTCCTACGGGTTTTGCTGCAGTTCCGCCAGTAGGGCCTGCAATTCCTGTTATAGCCAAGCCAAAACTGGCTTGGGCTTTTTGCCTTACACCCATGGCCATAGCTTTGGCTACAGGCGCGCTCACTGCACCATGCTTTTGTATTAAAATCTCCGGAACACCCAAAAGACGAGTTTTTGCCTGATTACTGTATGTAACTACTCCTTCAAGAAAATAATCTGAACTCCCTGGAATATTCGTCAGGCGGTTGCTTAGAAAACCACCCGTACAGGACTCAGCTACAGCTAAGGTCTTTTTTCCTTTTAGCAGAAGTTTTCCAACCAATTCCTCAAGCTCTTCGCCAGATGTGGAAAAAACATTTTCTTTCAGTCTTTTAAGAATTTTTTCTTCCAATTGATGAATTGTTTTCTCGGCTTGATTTTGATTTTCTTTTGAGTAGGAAGAGAGGTGAATTTCTATCTGCCCGGGGTAGGCGAGTGTGGTCAACTTGAAATAGGGTTTTTGAGGATAGAGGTCTGAGATAAGGCTCTCTATTTTTGATTCAGTTAAGCCGGCAATTTTTAAGATCTTTCTCGCTCTATATCCCACTTTCAATTCCAGAAGCCGTGGCCATACAGATTCCTCAAACATGGGTTGAAGCTCATGGGGAGGCCCGGGAAGAAGTATGATTTTTTGCTGACCTGTATCAAGCCAGATGCCAGGGGCTGTGCCGTTTCTGTTCTTCAAAGCTTCGGCGTCATCGATAAGATAAGCCTGCTTTTTATTTGGAGCAGGCATGGCCAATCCTCTCTGCTTGAATCTTTCCCTTATTTTCTGGAGTATCTCTTTCTTGAAAATAAGTTTTCGGCAGAGGACTCGAGCAAAAGCCTCTCTTGTCCTGTCATCTTCAGTAGGCCCTAACCCACCAATGGCAAAAATAATGTCAGCATGGGATAAGGCTTCTTGAATACAGAGAACAAGATTCTCCCAATCATCTCCGACTATGGTTTTAGAAGAAACTTCCATTCCCAAATCATTCAGCCGCTCTGTAAGGTAGAGGGAGTTCGTATCATGGAAATAGGGTGTGAGAAGCTCTGAGCCTATGGCAATAATTTCAATCCTCAATCTACAGTTTGTTTTCATTTCAGAAGCAAATAGAGATGAAGAATCAACCCCGCATAAATCGAAGCCATGATATCATCAGCCATTATTCCCCATCCCTTGGAGAGGTTTTCAATTTTTCTTGTGGGGAAAGGTTTAATTATATCAAAGATGCGAAAGAGAAAAAAACCAAGAAGAAGAACAAGCCAAGATTCAGGAACCAAAAAAAGAACCAAGAGTTGGCCACAGGCTTCATCAACCACAATCTTTCTTGGGTCTTTCTCTTCGAGTCTTGATGAAAGTTTGCTTGAGGCAAAGGTGCCAAGGAAAAAAAGAAATAAGAAGAGGAGGAGGTAAAGAGGCCAGCTGAGTTTGTGGAGAAAAAACCTGTAGAGGAGGACTATAGCGAAGCTGGTTACTGTTCCAGGAGCTAGAGGAAAATAGCCAACCCCCAAAAAAGTGGCAATGATTTTCCAGATCATCTTCATTTGGCGAATTTTCCCTGTAAATCATATACATCTCGCCCTGTTATTTCAACTTTTTGAATGGTGTTCATTATGCAGGTTATTTCTGAAGGTGCGTCAATGGTAATAATGCCATCTACTTCTGGAGCTTGAAACCTAGCTCGGCCAATTAATACCTTTGAGTTTTCTTTAAGCATGCCTTCAATCAAGACTTCAATTTTTTGATCGAGATATTTTCTATTGTTCTCGAAAGATATTTCTGCCTGGATTTCCATTATTTTCTCTTTTCTTTTTCTCTTCTCATTTTCTCTGACAGGGTCACTAAGGGAGAAAGAGTTTGTGCCCTCTTCTTTGGAATAAGTAAAGACACCTAAATGGTCAAACTTTGCCTGCCGAACAAATCTTTTCAAGTCAGAAAACTCTTTTTTCTCTTCACCTGGAAATCCGACGATAAGGGAGGTTCGAAGGGCAATATCTGGGAGGCGCTGCCTTATTTTTTTGATAAGCGCAAGAGCTCTTTCCCCATCCATTCCTCTTCCCATCTTTTTGATAATTTGTGAATCAGAATGCTGGAAAGGAAGATCAAGGTAAGAGCAGATTTTTCTTTCTTGCATTATTTCCAAGAGACAATCGCTTATCTCTTCCGGATAGCCATAGAGGATCCGAATCCATTCGATTCCCTTGACTTCGAGAAGCTCTTCGAGGAGGAGGCTCAGGCCATCTTCTAGGCCTCTATCGCGGCCAAAACAAGTAGAGTCTTGGGAGATAAGATTTATCTCTTTGACTCCTCGCTCGGCAAGCAAATAAGCCTCCTGGAGGATAGAGGAAATGAGCCGCGAATGATAGGATCCTTTAATCAATGGGATACTGCAGAAAGAGCACTGATGGGAGCAGCCTTCAGAAATCTTGATATAAGCCCATGAAGGAGGAGTTGAAACGATGCGGGGAGACGTATGGTCGTAGAGAAAGCAATGCTCTCGTTTTTGAAACGGTTCTCCCTCCACTGCCTGAACTATCTTATCGAATTCCTTCACTCCTAGCCAAATATCAATTTCTGGAAATGCTTTAGCCAGCGAATCTTTATCTCGTTCAACGTAACAGCCTGCAACAATGATTTTTTTCTCCTTCCTTTTTCTTTTCAAAGCCACAGCCTTGCTTATAGCTTGACTTGATTCTTCTTTGGCAGGCTGAATAAAACCACAGGTGTTGAGGATGATGACATCTGCCTCTTCTGGATTGCTCGTAAAATTAAAGCCAGATTTATCGAGATACCCGAGCATGACTTCACTATCAACAAGATTTTTGGCGCAGCCAAAGCTGATCAGAGCCACAGATTTCATCATGAATCTCGCTTGTCTTCTGAAGATATCATGAAAACAAATTCATTGCCAAGATTTCAAATTTTCCCGATAGTGAGCTCTTAATGCTTTGTTAATTAACTCAGTAAGAGTCTAAACTTAATTCACTGTGTTTGGCGAGTTAAGGATATAGGCGGTAGAGAAGACGGGGAAAAGGAATGGTTTCGCGAATATGCTTTATTCTACAAACCCAGGCGAGAGTTCTCTCTATGCCGAGGCCAAATCCAGAATGCGGAACAGAACCAAACTTTCTTAAATCTAGGTACCATTCATAAGCCTGGCGGGGAAGGTTGTATTCCTTGATTTTTTTCTCAAGAAGGTTAAGGTCATGAATTCTCTGTCCGCCACCAATTATCTCTCCGTATCCTTCAGATGCCAAAACATCCACTCCTAGCGCCAAATCTGACCGCTCGGGGTCTGGCTGCATGTAAAATGCCTTGATTTTTGAAGGAAATTTGGTGATATTCACCGGGCTTTCAAATATTTCTGAGATCAAAGTTTCCTCAGGAGCCCCAAAATCGTCACCCCATTCTATTTTTGACCCTTTCTCTTTTAGCAAGCGGAGAATCTCTTCATAAGTAAGCCGGGGGAAAGGCTTTTTTATTTTCTCCAGAGCCTTTGTATCTCTTTCTAGGATTTCGAGTTCCTTCTTTCTCTTCTCCAGGATGCGCTCGATGATGTAAAGGATAAGGTCTTCTCCTAATTCAATGATATCGCTGAGTGTAGCAAAAGCTACTTCAGGCTCGACCATCCAAAATTCAATCAAATGCCTTCTTGTTTTTGATTTTTCTGCTCTGAAAGTTGGGCCAAAACAATAAACTTTGCCAAAAGCCATGGCCGTGGCTTCGTTATAAAGTTGGCCGCTCTGGCTCAAGTAAGCTTTCTGGTCGAAATATTCAGTTTCGAAAAGAGTTGTTGTCCCTTCGCAAGCGCTAGGAGTAAGGACGGGCGTATCCATGAGACGAAAACCTCGGCCGTCAAAGAAATCTCGAATTGCTTTGACCAGTTCAGCCCTAATTTGAAGAACGGCATGCTGTTTCTGGGAACGTAGCCAGAGATGGCGGTGTTCCATCAAGAAAGGAGTACTGTGGGTTTTTGGAGTAATAGGATAATCTTTGGCAATCTGAATGATTTCAATTTCTTGGATGCTCAGCTCAAATCCGCCTGGAGCTCTTTTTTCTTCCTTGACCTGCCCTCGAACAATGAGTGAAGATTCTTGAGTGAGGTCATCAAATTGTTTGAAGAGAGGGCTTTCTTTTTCAGGGCTAAAGATTGTTCCCTGGAGAATTCCTGTGCCGTCCCTGATGAGAAGAAAACGAACTTTGCCACTCGATCGCTTGTTATAGACCCATCCTCTAATCTCGATATGTTGGTCCTTGTAATTTGAAATATCTTCAATATAAATCCATTTCATGGTTTCAGAATTATAAATAATAAAACATTTAAGGTCAATATTAGGGGTCAGTCCCTGCCGTTGCGAAGAGAAATATTTCTGTCCTTGAGCATCTACCTTCCTTATGATAGGGACTGACCCCAGAGGACTTTTGGGGAGTTGCTTTTTGATCTTTTTTGTTTTATTTTGAGAGCAAATGGCTGAGGCAAAACCTTTTATTCAAGTGAAACTTATCTGCGGCATCATCTCCTCAGAGAAATTGTTTTTTGAAAAAGCAGAGAAACACCTGCTTGAACTCTATGGCGCTGTTGATCTCAGAAGCCCTTTTTTTGAGTTCGACATAACGGATTATTATGAAAAGCAAATGGGGAAAGATTTAAAGAGGAGATTTTTAAGCTTCTGTTCCCTCTGTGCTCCAGAAAGGTTGAGTGCTATAAAAGTTCGGACAAATATCTTGGAAGAGGAAATAAGGGAAGAATTAAAAGAAAAATTTCGAGTTATCAACCTAGACCCTGGCTACCTTACTTCTTCAGCCTTAATCATGGCCACTACAAAAGACTTCGCTCACAGGATTCCCCTTCAAAATGGGATCTATGCCCACCTAGAGTTCTTATTCACAAAAAAGGGAATAAGATTTTTGGAATGGACCTATCCTGACTTCAAAAAAGAGGAATACCAGAATTTTTTCAAAGAGGTGAGAAAAATTTACTTGGCACAGCTAAGGCATGCCAAATCAATGTGTTAAGAGAATCATTATCTTGACCTTGAGAATCCCCCTTCGCCTCGGCCGCTTGGGAGAAGGAATTAAAGAAAACTATATCTTGGATAAAGATGTTTGCCTTTATGAAAGTTTCTGTTTTTTAGCTTTCAATTTCTTATTTTTTCTCTTATGAATCCAAGATAATTTTTGAGGGAGGGGTCTTTACCAAGAAGCGCTCGAGAAGCGGCAAGTGATGCTTGAAGCTCTCTGTCGAGTGGGTCGCAGATCGCAGCATCCAGGCCTCTGCCTAAGGCAAGGATCAGAAATGTCCTGTTCAGGAGCTTTCTTTGCGGAAGCCCAAAGGAAATATTACTCAACCCGGCAATTGTCTTCACTCCAGGCAGATTCTTCTTTATTACCTCTAGGGATTCAAGAAAAAGAGATGCTGCCTTGGGGTCTACGCCTAAAGGCTTTACTAGAGGATCAATGAAGATATCCTCTAGGCCAATCCCTTCTCTTGTTAGAAGGTTTGCCATCCTATCAGCAATTTTTACAGCATGCTCAGAGCTTTTTGCTAAGCCTCGATCATCCAGGCAAAGAACAATGACTTGAGGTTTAAAATCCCTGATGAGGGGAAGAAGGCACCTTGTCTTTTTTGTCTCTCCGGTCAGAGAGTTGAGAAGAGCTCTACCTTTATGGAGTTTTAAGCCCTCTTCCATGGCTTGAGGATTGGGAGTATCAAGGGAAAGAGGAATGCTCAATGCTCGCTGGAGAAGAGGGATAATCCATCGAAGGGCTTCCACTTCCATGTCCAAAAGAGCAGCAGCGTTAAGATCTATGTAGTTAGCTCCAGCCTGCTCTTGTTGTTTGCCTTGGTCAAGGAAGAATTTTTCATCCTTATTTTTAAAAGTATCGAAGACAATTTTTCTGCTGGAATTTAATCGCTCACCGACAATAATCATCTGAGGAGATTTCCAATGAAAAGGCGAGAAAGATAGCCTTTCTTTTCTTATTATTCCTCTGGCTCGAATGAGGAAATCTTTCTCAATTTTTCTATAATTTCTGGAAGCTCTCGAAGCACAATCTCAATATCCTCTTCTGTATTGAATCGGCCCAGAGACATGCGGATTGAAGAACGAGCAATCTCAGGCTTTAAACCGATAGAGAGAAGAACAGGGGAAGCTTCCTCGGATTCTTCGCTACAGGCGGAGCCAGTGGAGACATAAATACCTTTTGTGGCTAAGGCTAAAAGAATGGCCTCAGCTTCCAAGCCCAAAAAAGAAAAGTTCAGAGTGCTTTTTACCCTTTTTTCCGGGTGACCATTGAATTTGACTTTTGGAATTTGATCCTCAATTCCTTTTTTCAGGCGTTCTGCCAGCTTCCCAATTCTTTCCTTATCTTTTTTGCCCTTCTCTGCGAGAACCCGGACCGCTTCTCCGAAGCCAACAATTCCGCAGGTGTTTTCCGTACCAGCTCTCATCTCTCTTTCCTGATGGCCTCCATAGATAAGGGGCCAAATTTGCGTCCCTTTTCGAATGTAAAGTGCACCAATACCTTTTGGTCCGTAGATTTTATGAGCAGAAATGGAAAGGAGGTCAACTCCCAAATGGTCAACATTGACATCTATCTTTCCAAAAGATTGAACTGCATCCGTATGAACAAGGATTCCTTTTTCTCTGGCAATTTTGGCTATGGTTTCAACAGGTTGAATTGTTCCTATCTCATTGTTGACATGCATGATGGAAATAAGAGCAGTTCGAGGAGTTATCGCATCTTTAAGAAAATCAAGATCCACGACACCATACTTATCCACTGGAACATAAGTCACTTTCACTCCTTTTTTCTCAAGATAGTTCGCTGTCCGAAGTATTGCCGGATGCTCAATCGTTGAAGTGATGATTTCGTTTTTTTCAGGAAATGCATCCACAACTCCACGAAGGGCAAAATTATCTGCTTCAGTTCCTGAGCCAGCAAAAAAAATATCTGATCTATGGGCTCCCAAAGCTTTGGCCACGACCTCTCTCGATTCATTGATGATTTCTTTAACCTTGCGTCCTATGGGATAGAGAGAGGAGGGATTTCCAAAGTGCTCCTTGAGAAACCAGGACATCTTTTCCGCCACAGCGGGATCTAAAGGTGTAGTTGCATTATTATCTAAATAAACCATGTTTTCTTCTCTTTCTCTTCTCGCTCTATTCCTCCAATGGATCGCAACATCCAGTCTTCTTTCTAGAATTTGCTCTAAGCCAATTTCTCTTTCAAGATCTTGACAACTTCCAGACCTGCTCTTTTTTGGCCTTCTTCTGCTGCTGCCCCAATATGAGGAGTAGCAATAACATTCGCATGATCGATGAGCGAGAAATCATCTGGAGGTTCTTTTTCAAAGACATCAAGGGCAGCAGCCCTGACCTTGCCTGAGTTCAGCGCTTTAAGGAGCGCTTTTTCATCAATAGTCCCGCCACGCGAAGCATTGACGAGGATAACCCCATTTTTCATTTTCTCAAATTCTGGGTCGCTGATGATGTATTTTGGCTGCTTGGGAAGATGGAGAGTGATAATATCCGATTCGGCAAGGAGTTCATCAAAAGGAACCTGTTCGACATCCAACCCAGTTTCTACTTTTACGACATCATAGGCAATCACCTTCATTCCGAAAGCGAGGGCACGTCTGGCAACCTCTCGACCTATTCTTCCTATGCCCACAATTCCCAAGGTTTTGCCGTAAAGCTCGGTTCCTGAGAGAACCTTCTTTTCCCATTTGTGCTCTTTCATAGAGAGATTGGCTTTACCATGTTGCCGTACAGCTGCCAGCATCAATCCAAAGGTATGCTCTGCGACAGAAATAGATGTCGCTGCAGGGGTGTTGGCAACCGGAATTCCTTTTTCCTTGGCCGCAGGTACATCGATATTATCGAGGCCAATTCCCGCTCTAATAATGAGCTCCAAATTTCGTCCGGCCTCAATGGCTTTCCTTGTGACTTTAGTCGCACCCCTGACCACTGCAGCGTGGAAATCGGGAATCGTTTTGACCAATTCAGCTTCATCCATTCCTGTCTTTATAGTGACCTCAAAGTTGGGAATAGACTTAAGCTGCTCAAGAGCTTCCTTATCCAAAGGATCGGCCACAAGTATTTTTTTCATTGCCAATTCTCCTTTAAAATAGCTTCAGCCGCTCTGATAGAGCTTCCCACTTCAAACTCATAGCCAAGGTCAGAAAGGGTCATCTCAAGGGCGGTGAGGGCAGTGATCACATCAAAGCCCCCCATGTATCCAAGGTGGGCAATCCTGAATATCTTTCCCTTGTAAGGATCTTGACCGCCTGCAATATAAGCCCAGTATTTGTCCTGCATGGTTTTGACGAGCTTGACACCATCGATCGAAGCAGGGACTTTGATCGCTGTAAGAATATTTCCAGGCCATTTAGAGAGAAGTTCCAAGCCAAGCGCCTTGACTCCTGCCCTTGTCGCATCAGCCAGAATGCGGTGATGTTCAAGGATCTTCTCAAGACCCATGGATTTTATAATATCCAGAGCTTTCTTTTGCTGAATAATGAGGGAAATTGCAGGAGTCCAGGGTGTTGTTTGCTTCTCCAGGTTCTTTTTGTATCTCTTGGCATCAAAATAAAACTTGGGCAGGGTTGATTTTTCAGCCATTTTCCAGGCCTTCGGACTGAAAGCAATATAAGCCAGGCCAGGAGGAATCATGAATGATTTTTGGGAACCTGCAACCAGGATATCAATCTTCCATTCGTCCATGGGGCAGGGAGTAGCGCCAATACCTGAGATTCCATCAACCACCAGGAGGGCTTCAGATTTAGATAACACTTCTCCATAGCCTTGAATATCATAGATTGTTCCAGAAGAGGTTTCAGAGAGTGTTGTGAAAACTGCTTTTGTTCCAAGATTGGCTTTGAGTTCTGCCGCAAGTTGCTCTTTAGTGAAAAGCTCTCCCCATTCCAAAACAATCTCCCTGACTTCAACTCCATAAGCCCGACAGATATTTCCCCATCTCTCCCCAAATTTTCCTCCATTTATAGTGATGACCTTGTCCCTAGCAGAGAGGGAGTTGATTACAGCTGCTTCCATTGCTCCTGATCCCGATGAGGCAAGAATGAAAACTTCTTGCTTTGTGCCGAAAACATATTTCAGTCCTTCTGAGACTTCCATGAATATTTTTGAGAACTCAGGAGTTCGATGGTGAATAATGGGTTCCGAAGCTACAGCAAGCACTTCTTCTGGAATAGGAGTTGGGCCAGGAGAAAGAAGATAATATTTTTTTATCATATAAATCCTCCTTTTTGTTGATTTAAATAAAATATCTAATAAATTAAATTATCAGAATTGCTCTTTTCAGTCAATCAAAGTTGCCGGAGGATTTCTGTTAAAAGTGCAGTCCTTTGGATGAAGGAAGGGAGGATGAGGTGCTCGTTTTCAGCATGAATTCCTTCTCCATCTGGTCCCAGACCATCCAAGGTTGCAATTCCCATGCTCGAGGCTATAGAAGCATCAGAACCACCTCCTGTTTTTCCTGTCTCAAGTGTCATATCCAAAAACGAAGCAATTTTCTTTACTTCAAGCAAGAGATTTGAAGAGGGTCTGTTCCTCTCCATAGGAGGAGTCACGCTTTCAATGGAGAATTTAAGTTTAGCACCTGGGGTTGCAGGCTCTAATTGTTTGAGAAATCTGATAATTTTTTCCTTCTGAACATTTTTCCAAAAGCGGATATCCAAAATTGCCCAAGCATTTTCAGCGACGATATTGGCTTTTTCTCCTCCGCCAACGAGACCTATGTTCAGAGTTACCCCTCCTCGTTTAAGTCGCTTCACACGATTCAACTGACGAATCAGTTCTTCGATGGCATTAATCCCTTTTTCTGGAGTTCCTCCGTGAGCTGCCTTGCCTTTGGCTTCAAGCCGGATCACCAGGCGGCCTTTTCGCTGAATTTTCAGGGCTCCTCCTGGCAAGGCTGGCTCTAGGCAGAGGACATAAGTCGATTTTTTTGCAAGTTCTCGGATGATGTTGTGGGAAACTTCATTTCCTGTTTCTTCTGCAGAATTGATAAAGATGGCTATTTTCTTTTTTGGCAGGATATTCAGCTCATTGAGAGTCTTTAAAGAGAAGAGGGTCATCACAAGACCTGCTTTCATATCCAATACTCCAGGACCGAAGATTTTATTTCCAGAAACATAAAAGGGCATTTTTTCAATTTTGCCTACTGGCCAGACTGTATCCAGATGGGTGAGAATAAGAATCTGCTCTCTTTTTTCTTCCTCATCTTCAGCGGGAAATTCGACAAGATAGAGGTCTCCCATTTCTTTTTGAGGAAAGCAGGTGATCTTTGTTCCTATTTTTTTGAACTTTTCAATGAGGTAAGAAGAACAGGCATCTATTGCCTTTTTATCTCCAGAAGGAGATTCCAGGCTAACAATCTCCTTGAGAAGATTAATCATTTCTCCCTGGCGAGATTTAAAATAAAGATTGAAATCCATTGTTCCTCCTTCCATTGAGGAATTTTAATGTATCACAGCTAGGAATGAAATTCACCTCTTTATGGAAAAATTTTCAAGGAATAATATTTGACAACAAAAGATATTTCAGTGATATTTTATAGAGAATGAAGAAAAAAATAATAATCCTGGGCACAATTTTATTTTTCTTCCTGTCTCTTCAAGGCCTTGCTCAGGGCCAAAGATCAAGTTTTCATGCCAATGTGGGCATAGCTTTTCCAAAAGAGGAAAATATCAAATCTGGATTTGAATCAGGATTTGGCTTTTCTTTGCCACTCAGCAAAAAGATGTCACTTGCTTTTGACTTTGGCTACTGGAAAAGTACTGTCCATGAGAAGCTTGGCAAACTTTTTAATGGCAAGCTCTCTATTAACCCATTTCTTTTTTCCCTCCATTACGCTTTGGCAGCGGATAAATTTGTCGCTCCTTATATTTTTTTGGGTTCAAGCCTTATTTTTACAACTTTTAAAATTGGGAAATATATTTCTATTCCTGAAATCACCATCAATCAAAAACTTGAAAATGGCATCGGGGTTCATTTGGGAAGCGGAGCTAATGTCAAGCTAACGAGGAATTTGGCACTTTTCGCTGAAATCTCCTATCTCTACAGAAAGGCTAAAGGAAAAACGATCATTACTGATATGAATTTTGGCGTTTCGACAAAAGAATTTTCCATCAATCTCGGTTCTCTCCAATTGGGTCTTGGGATGAAATACTTTTTTTAGCCAGAAGATGAAGAAGGAGAAAGAATGAATCTCTTTTCCTTGTTGTTTATGCTTTTGATTGCTTCTATTACTGGAGCAATTGGAGCCAATCTTGCTGGAAGAAGGGGATTGGGGTGTTTAGGTTCTATCGTCCTCGGTTTTATTGGAGCTTTACTCGGGACATTTATCGCTGAAAAACTGAATCTTCCGCTTTTGTTTACCATAAGATTTGGGTCTTACCTTTTCCCGGTTATCTGGGCTATTGTTGGGGCTTCGCTTTTTGTTGCCCTCTTGAATCTATTCTCCCGTCCAGGAAAATAAGGGACAGAGGTTTTTTAGCTGAGTAGTAACTTAGTCTTTCTATAAAGAGCAGCGATTCCTCTTATTGTCCTTCCAAGAGGAAGCTGCCTGAGCTTTATAGCCTCGAAGCGGCAGACCTCGTGGCAGCACATGCAGTGGATACAGATCTCTTTTTCTATCCAGGCTGATCCCTGGTAGAATCTGGCTGCTCCGCCAGGACAGATATTGACACACTCCAGGCAAGCTGTGCATTTATCCCTCAAAACTTCTGGAATTAAAGTCAACTGATCCTGAAAATAAGCATAGAGAAAAGAAGGAATTTTGTTCCGGAAAAAAGTGAGGGCAATAGCTGAGTGTTTAAAATCTTTAACTTCCAAATTCTCAATTTTTTCCCCTAGGATTTCGATATTCTCAAGTTTTCCAATTCCCAGGCTTCTTTCATGGGCATGGAGAGTTGTATAGACGTCCATGGGATTGAAGCCGACTATTCTTGCGGCCACTGCATCCAGAGCCACAGCATCGAGGCTAGCAAGAATGACTCCAACTTTTCTTGGATTTCCTGCTCCTGGACCTTCTCCCTCCATGGCTACGACACCATCCATAATCGTCAGATGAGGAGGCGCGCAGGAAAAGATATCGACAAGCATCTGGCTAAAGACATCATTCTTGATAAACTGGCGGTGGTATTTATGGCGAAGGCCATAAGGAATTATGCCGAACATGTTCTTCACAGCACCAGTGAAAATTGTGAAAGAGTGGGTTTTTAATTTGGGAAGGTTCAGAACAAAATCTGCCTCACGAACAAGGGAAGAAACATAAACTTTTTTCAAGACTTTCCCCTGACAAGGAACTTCTTCGAATTTTCTTTCTTTCAGGTTGACAAGGGGAACTCCAAGTTCATTACAGAGGCTCCGATAGCCTGAAACGAGGAAACCATCTCCTTCTCGGCATTGAATATCATCTCCAACAGTTATCTCAACATCTCTTTCTTGGAGTAAACGCAGCACTTCTCTGGTGAAGGCAGGGTGTGTGACAATACCTCTCTCTGGAGGCGAGGGAGGGGAGAGATGGTTTATTTTGACAAAGACTTTGCTTTTTGGTCTAAGGATATTCTCCAATCCTCCAAGGAGAGTCAGGCTTTTTTTAAGAGCTCTGGATATCTCTTCGCTTTTATATTCCTCAAGTTTTACACAGGCAACCTTTGCCTTCTTCATCTAACTTTTGTTTTGATTTATTCCTTATTCCTTCGTCTTTTCGTCTTTAATCGGCTTGTGATATTTCTTTTCTCCAAGAGGTGACCACAGACCATAGTTTTCCTCCGAGATGCGGCATTTGTCCTCAGATGTCCAGTTAAAGGCATAATTATATCCAAACCAAAGATATTTATCACCACCGCCGTTTTCTGTTGTGATGATATAGCGGGCATCAACGTTTCCAATCCCCAGGACTTTTCCTCCAGGGGAGTCGACATCTCCTTTGTTGGCGTCAAAAGGAATCCAGCCATAGGGAGGAAGATAGACCTCTGTCCAGCGGTGAAAGGTATCATCAGTGCTCGCCTCATCTCCGCGCAGGCTGACAGCTCCAACATAGCGTATGGGAACTCCGAGGCTGCGGCAGAGGGCGATCATGGAGAATGAATATTCAGAACAGGATGAAGTCCCTCTCCGAAGCACAGTGGGTGCAGGATTCCAGCCCCCGAGCGGCTTGAGGTTGTAAGTCAGATGACTTCCCAAGAAATCATAGACACGGCGGGCGATCCAGTAGGGATTTTTTTCATTCCCGGCAATTTTTTTGGCAAGCTCCTGAATAAAAGGATCATGGATTCTGTATTTGTCACCGTCCTGGAGGTATTTGTTTTTTATTTCCGAAGGAATTTCATCGAGGCTTCCGACCTTATCAGGATAGATAAAGTACTCTGTGGAATAGATCTTGGCTTTCACTTTCCAGCCTGGTTTAACGATGCTATAGCCCTTTAAATCTTTAAAGGTAAAATGGGCAATTTTCTGTCCCCAGCTATCTTCGATAATCTCCGCAGGTCGAGGCTCAAACTGGACTGGTTCTAGAAGGATTTGGTTATCCCTGTTTTCGGGAATAGGAAGGTAGATGTCCAGAGTCTTTACTGTGCCTGGCCCATAGTTTCGGAATTCTTTTATAAACTGGAGTGATAATTGCCGCTCGTCCCATTTGCTTGCAATATCTGTACAAAAAACTTTTATATTGTAGATCTCATCATTCTCATAATCGATATGCCAGAGATATTTTCCATCCCAGGCTAATCCTTCTGGCCGATGACCTGGCGACTCAAAACTTTTGAGCACAGTTCCTTTTTCTAGATCTATCTTGTAGATCTTGTCTTCGAAAGCGTCTGCAAGCCAGAGATTCTTGCCATCAAAGGCTAAACCAGTTGGGCAAGGACCTGGTGTCTTTATCACCTTGAGAATGTCTCCGACCTTTGCCAAAGAGAGGGAAGAAAGAAGGAAGATACTAAGAATGAATAAACCCAATTTTTTCATCAGAACCTCCTTTTTTGATTGCCTTTGATTATAAAAAAAAAAGAAAAATATTTCAAAATATTGCACTTTATGCAAGCATCTCAAATTTCATGATGAGAATGAGAATGGGTGGCATGGCGACAGTCCCCGTAACCAGACTGTGTCACAATTAGAAAAAGTGAAAAATTCAAATTTATATTTCCCATCTGAGAATAAAAAGCGAGGTGAGCCAATATATAGAATTCATGTTTATAAAGAATTTGCGCTTGATTTTCCCATTTTGAAAATTAAACCTATATTGTGACACAGTCTGAACGACCGCAGCGGCAGGGGTTCCCCACGGGGGATGGGTTGTAGGGGTCAGGCCTTGCCATTGTAAAGAGAAATAATCCATCCCACGAGGGACCCCTTCCGCGACGGGGGAATATCACCGCGCCACCCATTCAACCTTTAAAATTTAGCGTGTTCAAAGAAATGGAGATCTAACCCGTCACTGATAAATTTCGTTATTTTTTTTTAATGAGATATAATTGAATAGATTTATGATTAGAAATGAAGAAGATATCGAGAAGAGATTTTATCAATGATTCATTGCTTTTGGCAGGCTCTGCTTTTTTCTTCTCTGAGCTTCGATTAACTTCAGGAAGAGCATTTCCGAATAGCCAGGAAAAAAAGGGAGAATATCCTTCTTACTTGGAGCTTGAGAAAGAAGGTCTTCTTTCTCAGCGTGCAGAAAAGCTGTATTCCATTTATGAAAGCTGCCATCTCTGTCCTAGAGATTGCCGAGTGAACAGAATAAAGGGTCAGGTTGGCAGATGTCAGGCCACAGCTCGAGTCAAAGTTTCAAGTGCATTTCCCCATTTTGGGGAAGAAGCGCCATTAGTCGGGAAAATGGGCTCAGGAACGATATTTTTTTCTAATTGCGGCCTGAGATGTATCTACTGTCAGAATTATACAATTAGCATCCAGGGAGAGGGAGTGGAGATATCTGACCAGCAATTGGCTGAGATTATGATAAAACTTCAAAATTTGGGTTGCCATAACATTGACCTCGTTACTCCCACTCATTATGTTCCCAACATTGTCAATGCTCTACGGGATGCGATCAGAATGGGCCTCCACATTCCCTTAGTTTATAATACAGGAGGCTATGAGATGCTCGAAACCTTGGAGCTTTTGGATGGCGTTATAGATATCTATCTCCCGGATTGCAAATACATGGACTCCGCTTCTTCAGCTAAGTATTCGGAGGAGGCTTACAATTATCCCTATTATGTCTTGATAGCTCTGAAGGAGATGTACCGCCAGGTGGGAGATTTGAGGGTGAATGAGAAGGGTGTTGCAGTAAGAGGTTTAATTATCAGGCATCTGGTTTTGCCCAACAGAATTGCTGGGACTGAGAAGTTTTTAAAATTTGTGGCAGAAGAGCTCTCAAAGACAACTTACATTAATCTTATGAGACAATACAGACCTGAACATAAGGCATTCCAATACCCAGAAATAGCTCGGCGTATCAATAATAGAGAATACGAAGAAGTACTGATATGGGCCAGAAAATATGGCCTTTTTCGGCTGGATAAATAAGAAGGAGACCCTTTCCTGAAGGTGAAGCTTTTGTTTTCTTGACATCAGCAATAAGCGTATTGATTTTACTCAAGATTTGCCGTAAATTACTCATCTCTGAGAGGATGATTTAAGATGGACGTTTTGAAGAAGGGTTGCAAAATTTCACTCATCTTCCTCTTCTTATTACATATCTTGCTTTCCCTTCTTTGTGCGGAAATCTACTATCCCTGGAAAGAAGTCTATGTGGGGGCTCTGGAAGGAATAGCTTGGACAGGCTTAGTCCTTGCTCCTCACAAAGAAAGTGTCTTTGCCTTTCGCTTCAAAATCGAGAAAGAAAACCAAATTGCCGATGGAAATGAGCTTTTCTATCTTGTCTCAGAAGTCGGACCGCATTCTCCTGATGGGCAGTATGCAAGGCTAAAAATAGACTTAAGTCTTCCCTTCAATAAGGAGAAAGATACTCCTATCCTTATTAAGCCATCCTCAAAACGAGAGACACTAACTTTAGAATGGTCGCGCCAGGATGAAAAAACGGTCATAGGAAGAATCATGGGGCCAAAGAACATTAAGCTCCATCTTGTCCATTACTTTCCCTGGGATTTCAAAGGTCAATTTCGCCTTCTTCCTGATGGACAAATCCAGGGAGAAAGCCGAGATTCAAAAACATATCATTATTTGCTCTGGGTCAATCGTCCGGGAGAGCTGCTCACAGCCCCTGAAGGCCAGGAAGTCTCTCTCTCTTTCTCCACAGAAAAGGAGAGAGACCTCTATTTTGTTGTGGGTGTGGGAGAGGATGCCAAGGTCTTAAGGAATCATATTTATCGTTACAAAAACAAAAAGACGATTGATTATTTTCTCGAAGAAGAAGAAAACAGGTACAAAAAAAAGAGGGTGAAGATGGAAGGTTTTCACGAAGGCGCAGCTGAAGCCATTGCCAACAATCTTTTCTGGATGATTCTTTACCAACCTGGTCTCCATCGACTTTACACGCCCGCAGGAAGGAAACGGATTCTTCCCAAACCGGATGGAACTGCGGACTATTGGACAGTTTTTGAATGGGATTCTTTTTTCAATGCGTTAGAAGTCTCTGTAGAAAGCTTCAAACATGCCGAAGACATTATGAAGGCCGTCCTTGAGACTCAGTATCCCAACGGGAATATCCCTAACTGGCGAGGACGTTTCAACGGAACCCCTGACCGCTCTCAACCGCCAGTGGGGTCTTATGTCGTTTTGAAATTATTCCAGAAACAAGGAGATCTGGAATTATTAAAATATGCCTATCCCTATCTTAGAAAATGGCATTCCTTTTGGAAAGCAAAGAAAGCCAATGGTCAAGCCCGAAGGGATGGGAACGGTGACGGACTGCTTGAATGGGGGGAAGATGCGGATCTTGTCCCTGAAAATGTTCCATCCTGGGAAGAAAAAGCTAGCGGAAAAACTCGAGCAATGTGGGAATCAGGCCAGGATGATCTGCCAAACTGGGATGAGGCTTCCTTTAACCAGGATACTGGGACATTGACCATGAATTGCCTGGATCTCTCGAGCCTCTATGCACTTGATGCCTGGTGTTTAGCCCAGATGGCCAATATTCTCAACAGAGATCAGGAATATGAGAGTTACGTTGATGAATACAAGAACATGAAGGACCTGATCAACAGGAATCTCTGGAACGAGAGGGAAGGATTTTATTTTGATCGGCACTGGGATGGCAGATTTTCAACAAAAAAAGCAGCCTCCAATTTTTATCCTTTCATAGCCCGCATTCCTGATGAAAAGAGAGCTCTTCAAATGCTCAAACATCTTCTCAACCCTAAAGAATTTTGGGGAGACTATGTCATTCCCTCCATCTCCCGCGATGACTCTGCTTTTAAAGATCAGCAGTACTGGAGAGGGACAATCTGGCCGCCTACAAATTATCTTGTCTATCAAGGATTGAGAGCCTATGGATTCGATGCTGTAGCCTCTGAATTTGCCAAAAAAAGTTCGGAATTATTTCTTCGAAGCTGGAAAAATTTTCAGATTTGTCCAGAAAATTATGACTCTCGAACTGGAGAAGCAGGAGGCCAAAGGTATCAAAGCTGGGGTCCGTTATTTGCCCTGATTGGCCTTGAAGAATACCTGGATTTTACTCCCTGGGATGGATTCCGCTTTGGGATGATTAAACCCGAAGAAAAAGGAAAGCTCTCTCGGATATCCATCCAGGGAAGACATTATGATGTTGAGGTTCGTCCATCTGAAATCAAGCTGATAGAGGAAGGCAAGGAAATCATAAAGGCAAATAGATCTGCTGTATTTCGCCATTTCCTCTATTCTGAGAGTGAAATCTCTTTTGAAACAAAGTCATTGGAGCAAATCGAGATAAAGGTCCAATTTTTGAAAAAAGGGAAATATCAACTCTTGATCGATAATCAGCAAAAGAAGGTCTTTAAAGGCAAGTCATTAAAATTTGAAGTCCCAGAAGGAGATCATTCAGTCCTGATTATGCTCTTAGAAGAGGAAGAATAATCTCTCGCCCGTTTATTTTTTCCATTTCTTCTTTTCTGAATAAGCTCTCTTCAGAGTATCACCTCTGACCCCCTGCCTTAAGGCTTCAAGGGCTAAGACTTCATCATAGGGGATATTGCCGAGGTTGACATCTATGCCAAAGCGAAGGATCAAATCCTGTTGCTGGTTTTTCAAAGGGGCCTCCCAAATGAGACAGTTTAAATCCCCAACTCCAGCGATGATATTCTCTATATCATCGCGCTTTGTTCTTCCTTCTTGATCAAAAATCCCTACGCCTTTCCCAGCCTCCCTGGCCTCAATAATAACTTTAGAGGCTCCGTTTTCGATATCTTCTCCAATCAACTGGTGGATAAGGGAAATTGGCAAAACCTCTTTTGGATCCTTTTTCCCGACTTCTGAGATCACCTTGAATCCCATATCCAGCGATTTTTTTATGACATCTGCCCTTGTTTTCCTGTCTATCTCAATTGTTCCATCCGAAACTTCTATGGCTGAAAAGCCTAGCTCTCTGGCCCTTTTTAAATAATCATCAAGAACTCCCTGCCAGATTGCCACTTCAAGAAAAGTTCCTCCAGGCATCACATCCATTTTAGCCGATGTGATTAACTCATTTTTTTCCTTAAGGAGATTTTTTGAATAAAAAGCAGAAGTTCCAAAGGTGAGTTTGATAACATCAATATATTCGGAGGCGACCTTTAATAAATCTTTAAGGAGATAAGGGCCTATGCCTTTGTCAATTACCATAGTCAGGCCCGTCTCTCTGGGTTTTTTGCTCCTTCCTCCAACTGGCATTTCAAAAATGCCATTCCAAGCTTTTTCCTTCATTTTCTTCTCCTTCTTGACTTAATTTAGAAGATCACCCCAACATTGGCCAGGATTGGTAAGGACAGAGGCAATTTTGATTATGCTCTGATGATGCGCAAGCTCAGTCACAGACTTCAATCTCCTTGAAGCCAATTCTCTTTTATCCAGCCCCAAAATAGGGATCTTGTCGTAAAGAATAACTGTCTCTGATAATTTCTGGGAAATGTTATCAAATATGGCTTTGGCTGCGATTTTTTTGTCTTTAAAAGAGCTCAACAGGAAGCCTTTTCGTCCTTCTTCAATTCTGGGGAAGAGCATGATCACTTCAGGATCAGTGATTGTTTCAGAATCATTTTTATGGGAGGAAAGATCCAGGGCGATTTTTTTCTGCCATTCATCAAAATCTTGAGGAATATTCTGTGGAGGCAAATACTGGGGAAAATCGTGGATCAAGGTGCCAAGCCTGACATTGTCTATGAGAGATCCCATAAACCAAGAAATTTTGCATTTTTCCATTCGGAAGTGCACAGTCTCTGTGGAAAAGAGTTTCAACCCTTTGGCCAGTCCACTAAGAAGATAGACAGTCTTTCCGCTTCCAGCTCCGCCTGCAATGATATAGAGGATATTTTTCTTTTGGTTGAAAAGGCCGCAGGCGTGGAGGTTATAGATTCGGTGATTTTTCTCTAACAAAAACAGAATATATCTATAGAGAAATCCCTGATTTCCCCAAAGGCTGAACCTTAGATCAGAGGCCTCCTTGGCCAACTTAAGGATTGGGCCTTTGAAAATAGCTTTTTCAGCTGAAAAATCATAATAAGACTCTGGGCGGGCTTCATCCTCAATGGAAATATGGCCATCAAGTTTCGCTGAATAGGGAATTTCTTCCACTCGTTCGAAGTCTGTAAGGAGCGATTTGACCTCTATTTTGAGGGGAAATTGAGGAAGGAGGCTGCGTCTATTTGACTCGATCCCTACCTTAGCCTCTAATATTTTTAGGCCTGTTTTAAACATAACTTGTTTCCATAACCTCTCTTTAGTCTAGTATCATACACAACATGGAAAATTCAATCAAACTTCAAAACAGGGTTCATTCAAGCATCTCACTCTTGTGAGACGATAGGGTTTTATTGAGTCGTCCTGTCACATCCGTGTCTCCGTCCGGATTCTTTTTCACTTTTGCCAGCATAGCCTGACAAAAATCCACAGCGACAATCTTTACTTTTTTCATTTATCACTCCAAAAAATATCATAGCAAAAATTTTCATTGAATTTGTAGACTCAAAAAAATTCTTTTGTTAAAATAGCTCCCTCACCATTATAGTAGAGAAGGGAATGGATTTTCTTTATAAAATAAAATTTCAATTGAAAGGAGGAGCATGAAAATCCAAAAAAATCTCTTTTTTGTTTTTCTTATTGCGGCACTACTTGTTCAAGTCCCAACTTCAAAAGCAGATGTTGGGCCAACTTACGCCATTATCAATTGCAAGATTGTTCCTGTCACAAGCCCAGCTATCGAAAAAGGAGTGATCATTATCCGCAATGGTCTTATCGAATCTTTAGGTCCTAAAGAAAAAGTTGCGATCCCAGAAGATGCAGAGATCATCGAAGCAGAAGGCTTAATAGCCTATCCAGGTTTAATTTCGGCTCACACAAGCCTTTTCCTCGAACCCCCAAAAGAAGAACCTCCAACTCCGATGATAGTTCCCACAGAGACCCAAGAAGTGAAAAAAGGAATGAACTCTGATCTTTTTGCTTTTAAGCTCTTAAAGCCAAAAAAATCGACTATCGAAAGCTATCAGAGAATTGGGGTCACGACTGTCCTGGTTGCCCCTGAGCGAGGGATTTTTGCTGGCCAGAGTGTTCTCTTGAATCTTAACGGAGAGAAAGCGGAAGCAATGATCATCAAAAATCCTGTTGCCCTCCACATCAACTTTGCAACTGAACGCCAAGCTTACCCTTCTAGCTTAATGGGAACAATGGCCCTGCTCAAGCAATCTTTTTTAGATGCAGATTACTACTCTCTCTGTCAGGCCCAGTTCGCTAAAGCGCCAAATGGAATAAAAAGGCTGGAGTATGACCCATTCCTTGAAGCTCTTTTACCCTATGCCAAAGAGAAAAAGCCTATTATTTTTACATGCAATAACCTAGAAGATATCAAACGAGCTCTTCGGCTCATCGATAAATTCAAGCTCAACGCTCTTCTCAGCGGCGCCAACGAAGCCTGGAGAGTGGCTGATATTCTGAAAAAGACAAAAATCCCGCTTTTGGTTACGCTCAATTTCAAGCCACCTTTTACTAGCATCTACATCAATCAGGGAGAAGAATTGAAGGAAAAAGCAGAAAAAGAAATCTATCCTGCCAATACTTCGAATCTCTATAAAGAAGGGATAAAATTTGCCTTGACCTCATACGGCCTGACAGAAGCTTCGAGCATTCTGAAGAATATCCAAAGCGCTGTGAAGGCAGGGCTGCCCAAGGAAGAAGCCATCAAAGCTCTGACCATCAATCCCGCCCAATTCCTGGGAGTCAATCAAATCCTGGGAAGCCTTGAGCCTGGGAAAATTGCCAATGTCATCCTCACTTCAGGAGAGGTTTTCGAGGAAAAAACCCAAGTTGAGAAAGTTTTTGTCGATGGGATTCTTTTTAAAATCGAAAAGCCTCCCAAAGAGGCCAAACCCTCTGCCCTCAACATCGCTGGTTCATGGAAGGCAACCATATCAGGCCCTATGGGTGAGATGGAGATGACTGTTGAAATTGAACAGGAAGGAAATGAAATCAGAGGGTTTATCTCAAGCAGCTTTGGCAAATGGGAAATCAGAGATGGCGTCTTAAGTGGAAATGACCTCAGCTTCACCTTGGCGGCAACTATAATGGGCGAAACCATGGAAATGAATTTCAGCGGAAAAGCTGAGAAAGATACTATCGAGGGGACAATTGCTTTTGCTGGAGGAAAGGCGGAGCTGAGAGCAACGCGAGTTCCTAAGGGCACTAATTGAAGGAGAGAGCCATGAAAAGAAAAATGATTGGATCATTGATTTTTATTTTTATCATAAGTCTTGGAGTTCTTCCTGGTTTCTCCAAAGGAGCGGACCTGTTAATAAAAAATGGGATAATCCTGACCGTTACAAAAGGGACTCTGCCAAAAGGAGATATTCTCATCCTTGGAGGAATCATCAAGCAGATTGGCGAAAACATCCAAGCTCCCCAAGGAGTGAAAGTCATTGATGCTTCGGGAAAGTATGTTGTTCCTGGAATAATTGATTCTCATACCCATATTGCTCTCACAGGCACAAATGAATCTGGAGCGGCCATAACATCTGAAGTGGATATGCGAGAGGTTCTCAATGCTGAAGACCCCTCGATCTACAACGCTTTAACTGGTGGTGCGACCATGGTCCATACCATGCATGGAAGCGCTAATCCCATTGGAGGCCAGAACATAACTTTGAAGTTGAAATGGGGCAAAACCTCAGAAGATATGATTGTCCCTGAGGCCCTGCGAACTCTAAAATTTGCTTTGGGTGAAAATGCGAAGCAAGCGAACATGCCTTCCCTCACTGCTGCCCGCCGCTATCCTATGTCCCGCATGGGAGTGAATGCTATCATTCGCCGCGAACTATTGAAGGCCAAAAACTACATGCAACAATGGGATCGGTATTTAGAGGCAAAAAAATCAAAAAAACCTCCAAAGAATTTGATCCCTCCAAGAAAAGACTTGAGAATGGAAGCGCTGGCAGAGCTCCTTCGGGGGAAGATGGTTGCTCGCTGCCATGGCTATAGAGCTGATGAAATCTTGGAATTTGTCAAGCTTTCCAAGGAATTGGGGTTCAAGATTGCCTGTTTTGAGCACGCATCAGAAGCTTTCAAAATTGCCAAGGAATTGGCTGCGGAAGGAATTGGCATCTCTGTCTTTCTTGATAGCTGGGCCTACAAAGTAGAGGCCTCTGAAGGCATAGCCTATAATGCTGCCTATTGTGCCCAAAAAGGAATCCTTGTTTCCATAAATTCTGATGGCGGGGAAAGAATGCGACACTTGTTTAATGATGCAGCAAAAGCCATGAAGTACGGCGGTCTATCCGAAGAAGAAGCCTTGAAGCTTATCACCATTAATCCAGCCATCCAGCTTGGAGTGGATAAAATCGTGGGAAGTCTTGAAGTCGGAAAACATGGAGATGTGGCCATATTCAATGAACATCCCCTGAGTGCCTACACTCGCTGCGAGATGACAATCATCGAAGGGGAGACCTACTTCGACAGAGCTCAATACCTCAAAGAAAGAGAAGAGATGGAGAAGCGATTGAAAGATCAAAAGAAAAAGGGAGAAATATAATGAAGAAGCGAGGAATTATTTTTTCACTATTTTTTATTTTGGTTGTTGCCTTCATCCATTCCCCTGGAGAAGAAAAGAGCTCAGATTTTCGAGCCATAAAAGGAGCACACATCATCCCTGTTATAGGAGAGGATATAGAAGATGGAACGATTCTCATTAAAGACGGGTTGATTGAAGCAGTAGGAAAAAATCTCAGCATTCCCAAAGAGGCAGAGATCATCGATGCCAAAGGTTTATTTGCATATCCAGGTATGATTGATAGCTACTGTTATTTAGGACTTACAGAAATTGGGTCGATTCAAGCGACCACTGACTATCGAGAGACAGGAAGGATCAATCCTCAGGTTAGAGCCACAGAGGCGCTTCGGCCAGACTCCATGCACATTCCTATCTCGAGATCCAATGGCATAACTACGGCTCTTGTGGCTCCTTCAGGGGGGCTTATTGCAGGCCAGAGTGGCCTCATAAGGCTTACTGGCTGGACTGCTGATGAGATGATCGTCAAAACTCCAGTTGCCATGCACATGGAATTCCCGGCAATTGTAAGACCGGGATTTGGAAGAGAGGCAAGGCCTAGTGAGGAAATCTCAAAACAGATTGACGAGCTGAAGGACATCCTGAACAAGGCTCGCTTTTATCAAAAAAGAAAAGAAGCTGCGCTGAAGAACTCGCTTCTCGAGCTTCCAGAGTTTGACGAAAAGCTTGAATTCCTTATTCCTGTGGTCAAAGGTGAACTTCCAGTGATGATTTCTGTTTATGCAGATAAAGATATTAGAGCTGCCATTAAGTTTGTCCAAGAAGAAAATCTTAAGGCTATCTTTTTCGCCGTGACTCAGGCCTGGAAAGTTGCTGAAGACATAAAAAAATCTGGCATTCCTGTTGTCTTTGGTTCTCTGACAGATATGCCTCCAAGTTGGGATGACGGGTATGATTCCCTTTACCGCAATCCCGCAGTTCTTCAGAAGGCAGGAGTGAAATTCGCCTTTTCATCTCAAAGTGCAAGCTCAGCCAAAGATCTTCCTTATAACGCTTCTAAAGCAGCTGCCTTTGGCCTTGATAGAAAAGAAGCGCTGAAAGGAGTGACCATTTATCCGGCACAGATATTTGGAGTTGACAATATCATGGGAAGTCTGGAGAAAGGGAAAGTGGCCAATATCGTCTTGGCTGATGGAGATATACTTGAGCTCGGAACAAATATCAAGCGAGTCTTTATTGACGGAAAGGAAGTCGACCTTTCTAACAGGTACACAGAACTCCTCGAAAAATTTAAAAAGAGGGAATAATCCAAGCGCACTCGGCCTACTTATTTTTGTTAATGCAATTTTGGAGGGAATGGCAGTCTATTTATTTAAAATTCCTCTGAGAATCAAACGAGAAGGAGGTTTTTATGAAAAGAAAAACTTTCTTTTATAGTCTATTTTTATTCTTTGGAATTTTCCTTTTAACTCAAATTCGCTATTCGCACCAAGCTGGAACTTCGGCTGACTATGACATATTGATAAAAAATGGGAAAGTCTATGACGGGTCTCTGAATGCGGCTTTTGAGGCAGATGTGGCAATTAAAGATGACAGAATCGTCAAGATTGCAAAATCCATCCCCGGAACCGCAGCTCGAGTTATCAACGCCAAAGGCCTATATCTCACTCCAGGCTTTATCGATCTTCATACTCACGTTGATGAAGGCATGTATTTTCCTGAAAACAGAGCATGTCTGAATTATTTGACTCAAGGAGTGACAACAGTTGTTGTCGGCCAGTGCGGCTCCAGTGCCTGGCCCCTCTTTGAGAAAGCAGAAGACTTGATGATACGCTGGTCTGAAGATGGAATCGGGCCCAATGCTGCCCTCCTTGTCGGCCATGGCACTGTTCGCCAGCTTGTCCTGGGCATGGAAAACAGAGAGCCAACTGCGGAAGAATTGGAGAGGATGAAAGATTTGGTCAAGGAAGCCATGGATCAGGGAGCCTGTGGCATTTCCACAGGATTGATTTATCTTCCTGGATCCTTTGCCAAGACAGATGAAATTATAGAATTGGCTAAAGTCATCGCTCCTTATGGAGGAATCTATCATTCCCATATCCGCAATGAAAACAAAAGACTTCCTGAAGCAGTCAAAGAGGCCATTGAAATTTCAGCAACAACCGGTGTCCCTGCCCACATCTCCCATTTTAAAGTTACGGGAAAGGCTAACTGGGGTCTGATCAAAGACGCGTGTTCCTTGGTAGAGGAAGCTCGCTCGAAGGGGCTTAAAATAACCGCTGACCAATATCCCTATCCATACGCCAATACTTCGCCCTATCAGACTGTTATTCCAAGATCTATATGGCTAGGAAAAGAAAACGGAGGCGGGCTGAAAGCAGAAGACATTGAGAGAATTTTTGACCACCTCGGCGATTCAGAACTCATTGAACTCTACAAAAAAGTCACTCCTTACATTCCCATCTCTCTACATCACCAGCAATTTTTGAACGAACTTCCCAGAAAAAGGCTGATCAGTTTTGTCGGCCGAAGCTTAATTGATCTTGGACATTTTCAGGGGCCTGAAAATGAAAGAGAGAGAATGCTCTTTGTTCAGCGAATGTCTGATCCTCAAGAAGCCCAAAGAATTCGGGAGCAACTCAGGAAGGCCATCGAGGAGTCCATTGGGCCTGAAAATTATATCGTTGGCATCTGTGTCGAGAAAAATTTGGAAGGAAAGTCTTTAGCTCAGGTCGCTTCGCTAAAGGGAAAATCTGTAGAAGATGTAGCCATAGAACTAGACCTCATGGGAGCACAATGTATTCCTTTCCAGATGTCTGAACAGGATATCGAGTACATCATGAAAAAAGACTATGTGGGAACAGGAAGCGATGGAAGTGCACCTTTCTATGGAATAGGTCTTATCCATAATCGCTCCTATTCAACATTCCTCCACAAGATAAAAAAGTATGCTCAGGAGAGAAAGGCTGTTTCTGTGGCTCATGTCATTCGTTCTCAGACCTCACTTCCAGCTCAAATCATGAACTGGGATGACAGGGGCTGGATCAGGGAAGGATACAAAGCAGACATAGTTGTCCTTGATTTGAATAACATAAAAATCAAGACATCTCTTTCCAATCCTCACCAGTATAGCGAGGGCGTGAAATATTTACTTATTAATGGAAAAGTCGTCATCGATGGAGGGAAATTTAACGGCACGCTTGCCGGTCAAGTTCTCAAGCTGAAAAAGTCGTAGCAAATCAAGACTTAGCTCTCTTTAAATAGTAGAAGAGAAAAATGAGAACACCCAGGATTCCCATCAAGAGGAAGGGTGAGTTTATGCCAAACTTATCCGAAAGAAATCCTGCTCCGAGGGATATGATTGCGCCTGAAAGCATCTGTGAATTGGAGGCAAGGCTGAAAGCCTGCGCTTGATTTTTCTCTTTCACTTCATTCCCAATAAAGGATTGAAAAACAGGGTAGATGAGGAAGAGGAAAACTCCAAACAACAAAAGGCCCGCCACAGCGACTTCTTCAACGGGAGCCAAGCCGATTAAAACAAGCGATAGAGATGAACCAAGAATAGCAATGAGACAGATCCTGAACCTTCCGATGTGCTCGCTCAAGGTGCCAAAAAGATAAGAGACAACAGTACCGATTCCAATCCAGAAAGCAAGATAGAGGCCTGTCTGGCCCATGGAAACATGGAATTTGTGATGGAACAAGGAAGGAGCAAAATAAATAGTTGTTGCCCAGCCTGCTCCGCCAAAAGAGAATCCAAGAATATAGAATTTTATCTTCTTCGCTATTTCTATCCAGGAAGATAAATCAGGATTGTGAAGCTCCTCACTTTTCGAAGATATTCTTCTCACTGCTAGAAAGCTAGCCATGCCCAGAAAGAAGGCAATTATAGCCCAAATGAGGAGAGGCAGCTTCCAGTTGAATTTCTGAGCGATATAGCCGGTTGAGATGAAAGCAACAAAAACTCCGAGGTTTCCTGAACCGCTCTGGACTCCCATGGCAAAATCAATGCCTCCCATGGGATGGGTTTTTGAAACCCAGGCAATGCCAATTGGGTGATAAAAGCTGGCGAAAACTCTCAACAAAAGATAGAGAAAAAGAAGTGAAGCAAAGCTTGAAGAGAAAGGAATCAAAACAAGAGAAAGACAAATTCCTAGATAGCTCAGAAGCAGCATGAATCTGTATTCAAATTTATCAGAGATATAGGCAATAAAAACCTGGAAGATGAGTGTCGTCAACAGGCCAAGGTTAGATAAAATTCCGATGTGAGAATATTTATCGATGATAAATTGTTGACTGTAGAGAATAGGAAAGGCCATTGGCACGATGACAGTTGCCGCATCGTCGAGAGCATGGAAGAGAGAAGCAGAGAAAAGAACATTTTTTTTCATCTTGCTTGGAAAAAACGATTTATACTAAACATGATACCTATTGTCAATTTGTTCGAGGCCAGATTTAAAACTTTCAAACTCGCATCCTGTTGCTTCTTTTGTTTAAATTGAGTAAGTTAAATAGAAATTGAAAGAATAAATTAAACAAGGAGGCGTTATGAGTAATAAGTTTTCAAGGAGAGATTTTTTTAAAACAGGGATAAGTATAGGCGCTGCTTCCTTGCTTTCAGGAAGGAAATATTTTCTCTGGGGAGAAGAAGCCGCTGGGAAAATGGTAGTTGTAGCCAGTGGCAATGGCTTAAGAACAACTGAGAAAGCCATGGAACTCCTCAAATCGGGCATCGACCCCTTGGATGCAGTCATCGCTGGAGTCAATATCGTTGAAGAAGACCCAAACGATATGGGCGTTGGCTACGGCGGACTACCCAACGAAGAAGGAGTTGTTGAGCTTGATGCCTCAGTGATGCATGGGCCTACCCATAATGCTGGAGCAGTGGCCAGCCTGAGAAACATAAAAACCCCATCCAAAGTGGCCAAACTTGTCATGGAAAGAACAGATCATGCGCTCCTTGTCGGAGAAGGAGCTTTGAAATTTGCCAGAGCCCATGGTTTCCAGGAAGAAAACCTCCTCACCGATAAAGCAAGGCAAATTTGGCTGAGGTGGAAGGAAGATCTTTCAGACAAAGATAATTGGCTTCCACCTAAATCCGAAAAGCTTCTTTCTGAACTCGAAGCCTATTTAATGACTTATGGGACAATCAATTGTATTGCTGTTAACGTCAAAGGTGACTTGGCTGGAGTGACAACAACCAGCGGTCTTTCCTTTAAACTTGCTGGAAGGGTAGGGGACTCGCCGATTATCGGAGCAGGTCTCTATGTTGACAATGAGATAGGAGCAGCAGGTTCAACTGGGAGAGGTGAAGCCAATATTCTTAACTGCGGAAGCTTTACTGTAGTCGAATTCATGGCCAGAGGTCTTTCGCCGGAAGAAGCATGCCTCAAGGCTCTGGAAAGAATTGCCAAGACAACAAAACTCCAGCCTCGCCTTTTAAATGATGAAGGCCTTCCCAGATTTGGTCTTGATTTTTACGCCATCAACAAAAAGGGAGAGTATGGGTCTGCTTCAATGTGGAGTGGAAGCCGTTTCGCTGTCCATGATGGCAAAGAAAACAGACTAATAGAAGCAGCCTATCTCTATCAGAGAAAAAAGAAATAGAGTATTGAATTTATCTCCAGTGGCCTGGTTTCCAGACCCAGTGTGGCCATCTTTTTTCCCAGTGGCCAGGCACCCAAACCTTGCCCGGCCGATTTTTAACCCAATAGCCTGGAATCCAGACATAGTCAGCTCCTGTCCAATTCCAGTACCCTGTGATCCAGACATAACTAGGGCCTGGCCTTGGAGTCATGACTTCAATCTTGGCTTTTTTACTCCTCCTCCAAGACAATAACCGTGTAACCATCATCCAAGAGTCTTTGAGCAATTGTCTGAGCTGAATTCCTATCTCTGGCTTTCACTCTAACCCTGTAATAAGTCTGATTCGATGTCTCAAAGAGCGAGATATAGACGTTTTTATATGTCTCTTGGAGTTTGCTCTTTAAGGCTTTTGCATTATCTTTGAAGATGAAAGCCCCAACCTGAACAGAGAACTTCTGGTCTGGCTTTTCGAATGCAAGATACTCCAAGACTTCAATCCTCACTGGAGCTGTTCCAGTATCAATCATATCCAGAACTTTTGCTGCAGCATAAGAAAGGTCGATGATTCTGTCTTCAATAAAAGGCCCTCTATCGTTAATTCTGACTATGGTTGATTTTCCATTGTTCAAGTTAGTTACCATCACGTAGGTTCCAAAAGGAAGAGTGTTGTGGGCAGCTGTCATATCATACATATCATAGATTTCTTTATTTGAGGTTGTTTTGCCATGGAATTCGGCTCCATACCAGGATGCCATGCCTGTCTGAACATTTGCTGTCGGGAAATACTCCATCCGTGCACAAGAGGAGAGGAGGATGATTAGACCTGAAATGATGAAGAACTCTGTTTTCTTCAATATTTTTCCCAAATTAGCCATGATCACTCTCAGCCTATATTAAATCTTTTTTCTCTGTTCCTTCAACCCTCTTTAAAGATGATTTGAGAGGTTAGCAATCGCCTTATTTTCTCACCCTGAGAGATTAATCGAGCCATTTATCCTTCTTATTTTTTTCTGGATAAGGCCCCATTTTTTTATTAGAATAGAGCCCTTGACCATGAAAAAAATCTTTTATTTTGTTCCTGCGGCTTGCTATTATGCATTGATTTTCGTTCTTTCTTCAAAACCTTATCAAATCGAGGTAGAAGTTCCTTTCTTCGACAAATGGGTTCATCTTGTTGAGTTCGGTGTTCTAGGATTTTTTGTCTCATTTGCTTTTTTCAAGAGTCTGAGATCTTCTTTAAAGATAAAAATAAATGCCACTTTTCTAAGCGGCATTTCGCTTGGCATATTGGATGAAATTCACCAATATTTTGTTCCTGGCCGAAACAGTGATATATTCGACGCTGCGGTTGATGCCATCGGAATCTTTTTAGGACTTTTAGTTTATTGGTATCTGTCTCAAAAAATGAAGCTCAAGATTTTAGACAAACTCTAATAATCTCTTCTTCAAAACATTAAAGGCATCATTCGGCGACGAACAAAAATAAAAAAGATCCACATCTTCAGGAGAAATCATTTTGTATTTAAGAAGAGCCTCAAAATTTATGATTTTTCGCCAGTATTCTTCTCCATAAAGAATGATGACCATATCTTTCTTAAAAATTTTTCCTGTCTGAACAAGAGTAAGGGTTTCAAAAAATTCATCTAGGGTTCCGTATCCACCAGGGAAAGTTACAACTGCTTTGGCTTTATAAACTAACCAGAATTTTCTCATAAAAAAATAATGGAAGATAAAGGAGAGTTCTGGGGATATATAAGGATTGGGCTTTTGCTCCAAGGGAAGAGAAATATTCATTCCGATGGATTTGCCCCCTGCCCGGGATGCGCCATGGTTTGCTGCCTCCATGATGCCTGGGCCGGCCCCTGTGCAGATGACAAAATTCTTGCCTTTGGCCTTTAGTCTTATGGCCCATTTGGCCAAACGGTAAGCCAATTCCTCTGCATCCCAGTAATATCTTGTAAGAGGAAAATCTTTATCTTCGGGATTGACTCTAGAAGAACCAAGAAAAAGCAAAGTCGAGTGGACCTTTAATTTGTTCAACCGTGACATAGGCTCCAAATACTCACTCAAAATCCTCAAAGTGCGCGCTTCTGTTGAAATTAAAAAATCTATATTTTTATAAGCTTGTTCTGGAAATTCATTTTTTTCCATAACTACCTCTTTTTCTTAAAAAATAAAATTCTATCTGATTTATAAAATGAAAACAAGAATTTCTATTTTTGACTTAACCTCCTCCCTGTGTTATCTATAGAATTTGAGATTAAAGGAAGCCCAATGAGAATAGGTCTCAAGACTCTATCGGCCATGGAATACCCGGGAAGAATCATCACTGTCGGTAGAGATAAGTCTGGAGAAAACAGCATTGTTATCTATGCCATTACCGGAAGGTCTCCCTCCAGTCAAGCGAGAAAATTGGAATTAGAGGCGGATACGGTCTGGACCAAGCCCATAAATGAAGAAACACTGAAAAGGGGGAATTGGGAGTTGCTCGTCTATCCAGCCATCTGGATCTCTCATGGGATTGCAGTCAGCAACGGTAAACAGACTTCAGATATCAGGAAGTGTCTTGCCCAAAACAAGAGACCTGTGGATGTCCTAAAGTTAGCGCTCAAAGATTGGGATTATGAGCCTGATCCTCCACTATTTACGCCAAGGATAAGCGGTTGCATTCTCCACACAGGCAAAGCAGCTTTGAGCATAATAAAGAGAGCTCAAGATGGCTCCTCTCTAAGATTTTTCTTCGAAATGCCAATGATTCCCGGAAAAGGGAAGATGATAGCTACCTATAATGGAGAGAACAAAGAGCCATTAATATCTTTTTCAGGTGAACCCCTTGATTTGGAGCTTAAAGAGAAAAACGCCAAGAGCATGGCTGAAGCTGTCTATGAAGCTTTAAGACCCAGGAGAAAGGAAAAAGATTATCGAGTGGCTGTGGCCTGTGTCTTTTCCAAAAATTTGGCCCTCAATGAATATGATATCCATATCATAAATAGGCAAGAAAGGATGAAAACCGAACATGGAAAAATTGGATAAAACCGCACGCAGGCAGTATGTAACAAAAGTCAAAGAAGAATTTCCTGAAATCCTTAATTTTGGCGGCCAGAAGTTCCGGAAAAAGCTCTCGATGAGATATGGAGAAAACCCTGGATATCCTGCTGCCTTTTACGCAGAAAGCGGTGCTCAGGGGCCAAATATGGCGTCGATGGAGGTCTTGCAGGAGGGGACAAAAGGCCTGAGCTATATCAATGTTGGGGATATGGACTTGGGCCAGAGGCTGGTCAAAAAGCTCACAGAAATTCACAAAGACACGCTCATCTGCGCCCTGATAAAGCATGAGATGCCAAGCGGCGTGGCTATAGGAGAAACGCCTGAGGAAACATTTGAAAAGGCATGGAACTCGGATTCTCTCTCCAATTTCGGAAGTGTTGATGTCTTTAACTACAAAATAAACAGACGACTGGCAGAATATCTCGTTGAGAGCCAGAGGAATGTTGAAGTTGTCTATGCGCCCGACTTTGCTCCAGATGCTTTTGAGGTTTTAGCATCAAGAAAATCCTTGAGAGTTGTCAAAATGGGAAGCTTTCTCGATGAGCCAGCTTTAGACAATGGATTAGAATTCAAAAGAGTTGCTGGCGGCCTTTTGGTTCAGAAAAGGTTTGATTCAAAAATCATATCGCCTCAATCCATTGATATTGTCTCTCAAAGAAAACCGTCTCCAGAAGAAATCAAAGCAGCCATTTTTAACTGGATTGTGGCCTGCTTTACTCGAAGTAATGCCGTGGTCATCGGAAAATCGGATAAAGTTCACGGAATTGGCTCAGGACAGAGAAGTCGCATAGACGCAGCAGAATCGGCTATCCGATACTCAAGACGAGGTTACGGACCAGAAGGATGCGTTATGGCCTCAGATGCCTTTATGCCCTTCACAGATGTTGTCGAGGTCGCAGCCCAAAATGAAATAACAGCCATCATTTATCCCCTGGGATCTATCAGAGACCAAGAGGTGATTGACAAGGCGAATGAATTTAAGCTGGCTATGATTGTCACAAGAAAACCTGGGGAAGTGGACTGCGAACGGTGCTTTTTGCATAGATAAGATGAATTTAAAAGAATACGAAGAGAAAAGAGATTTTAAGAAGACTCCAGAGCCTAAGGAGTCAAAATCAAAAAAGAAAAAAGATGCCCTAGCCTATGTCATCCAACGCCACCAGGCCTCGCATCTTCATTTTGATTTACGTTTAGAAGAAGGCGGAGTCCTTAAGAGCTGGGCTATTCCCAAAATCCCTCTTGGATTAGAAGAGCGTATAAAGAGACTGGCTGTTGAGACAGAAGATCATCCTTTAGGCTATGAAGATTTTGAAGGAACGATCCCAGAAGGTGAATATGGGGCAGGTAAAGTGGAAATTTGGGATAGAGGCGATTATCTTGCCCTTGAAACGACTCCCTCCAAGAGAATAATGGAGATAAGAGGTGATAAATTAAATGGCACTTATTGCTTGATAAAACTTAAAGCTAAAGATCCCCAAGATAAAAATTGGTTGTTTTTTAGACTGAAAGACAAAAAGTAAAATTGAATTAAGAAGAAAATTTTTGAAAAGAGAAAAAATGAATTCAGGATTTCTATGTATTTAGCCATACTCTGGCATTTTCATCAGCCAATATACAAAAACCCAGAAAATGGGGAATATGTTCTTCCTTGGGTAAATTACCATACAGTAAAGAATTATTATCAGATGGCTTGCCTTGTTGAGGAAACGGAATTTCCCTGCTCTTTTAACTTTGTCCCTTGCCTTTTAGAGCAGATCGAGGATTACGCGCGGGGAAGAGCCAATGACCCTTATCAGGAAGCCCTTGAACTAGATCCAGATAAATTAGCGGCTTCCCAGCTTGTGCTTCTGCGAAAGTTTAGAACTGATCGAAGCGACAAACGAAAAATCCAATTGCAAGCTCTTCTCTCCTTTTTTACTCCGGTTATCAAAGTTAAAGAGGACAAAGATTACCTTTTGAATCTTCAAAAAGAAATTCATAAGGATCTTATTCCTTTTTACAAGAAACTCTGGAAAAAGGGTTTGATTGAAATAACCACTTCCCCTTATTATCACCCACTCCTCCCTCTTATCTTCGACATCGAATCAGCAGCTGATGAGAAATTGCCATCTCTTTCCTTCAAACATCCAGAAGATGGAGAAGCTCAAATAGAAAAAGGAAAAGAATATTTCAAGAAAATTTTCGGTGATTATCCTCGAGGATTATGGCCTTCAGAAGGAGGAATGAGCCAGGAGGTCGCTCATTCTATATCCCAAAAAGGCTTCACTTTTTCGGTCACAGATGAAAATATTCTCAGGAAGAGTTTAAAAAAACCCTTTACTCCCAAAGAGCTTTATGAACCATATTTTTCTGGGAATCTTGCTATCTTTTTCCGTGACCGCGAGCTTTCTGACCTATTGAGTTTCGAATATCAAAAATGGGCAGAGAAAGACGCAGTCAATGATTTTCTAAGGAGATTGGAGGAAAAAAAAAGAATTTGTGAAGAGAATTCGATCTGTGTCATTGCCCTGGATGGTGAAAATCCATGGGCATACTATCGTCAGAATGGGGTACCTTTTCTCAAGGAATTTTTTACACAAATCAAAAAAAGAGAAGGAATAACTCCTATTTTTCTCCAAGATTATCTTTCCAAGCATAGACCAAGCAAAGAAATAACCTTGGTTGCAGGCACTTGGCTGGGAAACTTCTCCAACTGGGTGGGAATTCCCTCGAAAAATGAAGCTTGGGATTCACTCTCTAGGGCAAGAGACCGATGTGGAGCAAGAGAAGAGATATTCATAGCAGAAGGATCTGATTGGTTTTGGTGGTACGGGGAAGAGGATAAAAGCGAATTTGATTTTCTTTTTAAAAGCTATATCAGGAAAGCCCATAAATTATCAGGAGTAAAGTTTTGAAATGAGCGAATTGATTTTTCTTTTTGCAGTACATAATCATCAGCCTGTAGGCAATTTCTCTTCAGTTTTTAAAAAAGCATTCAAAGATTGCTACCTTCCCTTTCTAGCAGAGATGGAGAAACATTCCTCGATAAAATTCACACTCCACTTTTCAGGTCCTCTCTGGGAATATATGCAGGAAAAAGAAAAGGGATGCTTGGAAATAGTTAAGGAGATGGTCAAAAAGGGGCAGACAGAACTTATGGGAGGCGGATTTTATGAGCCTATTCTTTCCATAATCCCCGAAGAGGACAGACTCGGACAGATTGAGATGATGAATAAATTTTTGAAGGAAAATTTCACGGTAAAACCGCGGGGTTTATGGCTCTCAGAGAGAGTCTGGGAACCACATCTTCCTAAGACACTTGGCCAATCAGGAATTGAATACACTTTTTTGGATGAAGAGCATTTCCGTTATGCAGGGATAAAAGATATTCACACCTACTACATCACAGAGGATGAGGGATATCCTTTAAGCCTCTTTCCTATTGATAAGAAGCTGCGATATTTCATTCCCTTCAGAAAATTAGAAGACATTCAATCGTATTTCCAAGAAATAAAAGAAAAAGGGGGAACCGCCATTTTGGGTGATGACGGCGAAAAATTTGGACTCTGGCCTGGCACGAACAAGTGGGTCTATGAAGAAGGGTGGCTAAGAAGCTTCTTGATTTTTTTGGAGCATGAAGACATCCAGACTCTAACCTGTTCAGAATTTCTGGATAAGTTTCCTCCCCAGGGAGAAATCTATTTGCCCCCAGCGTCTTATGAAGAGATGATGGAATGGGTACTTGAACCAGAAGACTATGAGGTTTTCAAGAAGCTTAAAGAGGGCAGCCCGCAAGATGCAAAAAGATTCCTAAGGGGAGGATTCTTCCGTGAATTTTTCCTTAAATACCCGGAAAGCAATCACCTTCATAAAAGAATGTATCTTGTCTCTCGAAAGGTCAATAAACATAAAAACGAAAAAGCAAAAAGAGAACTTTATAAGGGACAATGTAACGATTCCTACTGGCATGGAGTCTTTGGAGGTCTTTACCTTCCTCATCTTCGCGAAGCGGTCTACTCCCACCTTATGGAAGCAGAAAAAAGCTTAGACTTTGTGCCTGGATGGGAGGAAATCGATTATGACCTAGATGGGAAAAAAGAGTTCTTTTATCAAGGACAAAAGTTTAACCTTTTGCTAAAGCCTTCATTTGGAGGCGCGATTGTAGAACTTGATTATAAACCTTTATCCCGAAACCTCACGGATATTCTCTCACGAAGGAAGGAATCCTACCATACTCAAAGAGAAGGAGAAGGTGAAGGCAAAAGCATCCATGAAATGGCAAAGAATCTTCCCCCTCAGGCTAAGGACCTCCTCAGGTATGACTGGTATCCCCGTTTCTCTCTTCTTGATCATTTCCTTCACCCTCAGACCACAAAGGATGATTTTATGAAGATCAATTATGGGGAACAGGGAGAATTTGTGAACCAGGAGTATGAGTTCAGTTTAAAAGAAAATAGGCTTTTGCTCAAAAGGAAAGGGAATGTCTGGGTAGATGGCGAAAAATTTATTATTCAAGTAAGAAAAGAGATTTTTCCACAAGCAAACAGCATAGATGTAAATTACCAGATTGAAAATCTCTCTGAGAAAGAAGTATTTCTCGCTTTTGGCTCGGAATGGAATCTGTATTTATTGCCCGAAGAGATAGAAATCAAAAAGGATGGATTTCTTATTTTCAGTGGAAAATTGTCCTTTGAAGTATCTCCTCTTGGAGAGATCTGGCACTTTCCCCTTCAAACGCTCTCCCAATCTGAGGAAGGATATGATATAATTTATCAGGGTATCTGCTTTGCTCTTCTCTGGAAAATAGCCCTTTCTTCGAAACAAAAATTCTCAATGAACATAATATTAAGAGAGAGAAATGGCAGCTAAGTTCTTTTCTTTGGTTCTCCACAGTCACATTCCTTATGTTCTAGCCCATGGCAACTGGCCTCATGGGATGGACTGGCTCTATGAGGCAGCAGCAGAAAGTTATCTTCCCCTATTGGACGTTTTTCATCGCCTAAGAAAAGAAGGTATCTCGCCCCAGGTAAACATAAGTTTTACACCGGTGCTTATGGATCAGCTAAAGAATGAAAGCTTCGTCGAAGGGTTCAGTGATTATTTGAAGATGAAAATTGACATAGCCCAGCAAGATCGGCGCTATTTTGAAAAAACAGGGAACAGAAAGCTTCTCTCTCTCAGTTTTTTCTGGGAAAAGTGGTATGAGAAGCTCTATCAAGATTTTTTTGATAAATATCGTGGAGATATCATCAACGCTTTTCGCGCTCTCCAGGATGAGGAACAGATCGAAATTCTCACTTCTGCAGCCACTCACTCTTATTTTCCTCTTCTCTCCAGGGATGAAAGTATCTCCCAGCAAGTCCGTCAGGGAAGACATGTTTATCGCAAGTATTTTGGAAGAGAACCAAAAGGATTTTGGCTTCCCGAATGTGGATATCGACCGGGCTATCTCTGGAAGCCTCCCTTAGGAAAAAAGGAGCCCTATCCTCGTCAGGGAGTTGATGAAATCTTGGGGAAGGAGGGAATCGATTATTTTTTTGTGGACGCACATCTTCTGAAAGGAGGAGAAGCTAAAGGAGTTTATCTAGAGAGATTTCCAGCTTTGAAGATTCTCTGGGAAAGATTCCAGAAAGATTATCTCCCTATTCAGGAATCTTCCAGAGATCCCTATTATCCTTACCTTGCCTATCCATCAAAGGTGCCTTTCCTAGCAAGAGATGAAGTCTCAGGCGGGCAGGTCTGGAGCAGGAAATGGGGCTATCCAGGAGATAGGTGGTACCTGGAATTCCACAAAAAGCATTTTCCAGGCGGAATGAGGTACTGGAGGATAACATCCAGCGAATCAGACCTTGCCGATAAAGTTCCTTATGAGCCTGAAAAAATAAAAGAAAGGATAGAAGAAAACTCTTCCCATTTTGTGAATAATCTCCAGGAGACATTAAAAAGAAAAGAAGAGGGGGTCATTGTTTCTCTCTATGATACAGAGCTTTTTGGGCATTGGTGGTTTGAAGGTCCGGAGTGGCTTTATTTTGTTTTAAAAAAATTAATGGGAAATTCGATAAGGCCTCTAGTCGCCAGCAAGTGCTTAGAAGCGATCCTTCCCCAGAAGATAATCTCCCTCCCTGAAGGTTCTTGGGGGGAAGGAGGCTTTCACTGGATATGGCTGAATGAGGATACGGCCTGGATATGGGAAAAAATTTACAAGTTAGAGGAAGAGGAACAAGAACTGAGCCATATTCCTTCTCCAAAAAATAAAAGAGTGCTCAAGCAATTTTTCCGAGAGAAATTTCTCCTGGAAAGCTCTGATTGGCCTTTCCTCGTTTCTACCTGGACAGCCAGAGATTATGCTGAAACGAGAGCTGCTCTGCACTTTGAAAGAGCGATGACTCTCCTTAACTGGCTGAAAAAAAGAGTGAAATTATCCAAGGAGGAGGAATCTTTACTCCAAACATGGGAAAAAGAGGATAATCTTTTTGAAGAGGTAATATCTTCAGATGGAAATTTTATCTGAGAAAACCCTAGTCATGATTTTGTGTGGGGGAAAAGGGGAGAGGCTCTATCCGTTAACTCGAGATAGAGCCAAGCCTTCTGTTCCATTCCTGGGAAGCTACAGGATCATTGATTTCAGCCTTTCCAACTCTTTGAACTCGGGTTTGCGAAAAATTGCCCTGCTCACCCAGTACAAATCTCTTTCCTTGGAAAGGCATATGCTCCATGGCTGGAACATATTTCATCCGGAAAGCCTTGGTTTCATTATTTCTCTTCCTGCCCAGGGAAGAGTGGGAGATCGTTGGTACGAAGGGACTGCAGATGCCGTCTTCCAGAATATCTACACCATCCAGCAGGAAAACCCCGAGGTTGTGCTTGTCCTTTCTGGCGATCACGTTTATAAAGCGGATTATAGAAAAATTCTCCAGTTTTTTCGAGAAAAAGATGCAGATGCAGTGATCATGGCAAAACTTGTTTCGCGCAAAGAAGCAGTGCGCTTCGGAGTGGTTGGAGTGCATGAGGAAAATAGAATTGTGGAATTCCTTGAGAAACCAAAAAGACCTCCTGTGGCTCCCTGGGATTCTCAAAACTCTCTTATCTCCATGGGCGTTTATCTTTTTCGAACGCCAATTTTGATCAAAGCTTTGATGCAAGATGCCAAGAATCCCAAGAGTACTCATGATTTTGGCAAGGACATCCTCCCTCGGTTGATTCAGGAAAACCGGATTTATGCCTATCTTTTTGAAGGATACTGGGAAGATATAGGAACAATTGAAGCCTATTGGAAAGCCAACATGTCTTTTCTTTCCTCGACTCCTCCCTTCCTGCTCCAAGATAACTTATGGCCTATAAGGACTTATAAGTCGCAATATCCTCCCTCCTATATCATGAAGAGCACTATCAACAATTCCATCATAAGTTCTGGCTGCTTCATTTACGATGCAAATCTGCGCAGTTCGATCGTTTCCCCTGGAGTAAAAATAGGAGAAAGCTCGCTTATCCAGGATGCCATAATTTTTGAAGGAGTGGAAATCGGAAAAGGCGCAAAGCTCAGAAGAGTCATTGTCGATAAATTCTCTTTGATACCGGATAAGTTTGAGATAGGCTATGATGATCAGCTGGATATTAAGAATTTCAAGATCAGTAGAGAAGGAATAAGGATAGTGCCCAAAAATTGGAGATTGGAATGATAGAGAACCATAGTTTTCTTGTCCAGCGCTTCCAGATAGAAGGACCTAAGGAAATCCAGCTATTTTCTATAATCGCCCAGAGTTTTTTTCAACCCTTTACCTTGATGGATAACCTTCTGGTCATTCTCACCGCCTTAACAGCTGGTCCAGCTGTGGGTTTTAATCGAGCTATGCTGTTCCTTGCTGAAGGGAATGAATTGAAAGGAGAAATGTGGCTGGGTCCACGTTCAGTAGAGGAAGCCAATTCCATCTGGCAAGTCCTCTCCACTCCTGGCATAGGATATGCAGAAATCATAGAACATAATCGCTCTCTACTGAACAGGAATGCCGATACCTTAAGCAATCAAATAAAAAATCTTTCTTATTCGCTGAGTCAAAAAAATCTCCACATTCCTGCCCTTCCGGCCTGGAAAAGAGAAATTATGGTGGTAAGAGATGCCCTGAATGAGCCTTTGGTTGATAAAAACTTTCTTGAAATCATAGGAATAGAAGAATTTCTTTGTATTCCTTTGCTTGCGCGAAATGAAATATTGGGTGAAATCGTGCTTGATAATGCAATTACTCATGTTCCTATTCAAATAAGAGATATTGAACTAGCAAGTATCTGCGCAATCATTGCTGGCAACTATATTTATGTATCTCAACTTCAGGAAAAAATGGTGGAAATGCAGAAATTGGCAGCCATGGGTGAAATGGCCATGTTCGTCACTCACCAAATGAGAAATCCATTAGTGACGATAGGTGGATTCACTGATCAACTTCTTGATTCCCGAATTGATAAGGAAAAGAGAAAAAGAAACCTACTCATTATAAAGAATGAAATAAAGAGATTAGAAAAAATTCTCTTGAGACTGACGCAGTTTGTCAAAGTAGAAATTAAAGAACCTGTTCCCTTTGAAGTTAAGGAAATTTTGAATTTTGCCATCAGTGGCTCTGACACAAAAATAAAGAGCCAGAGAATAAAGATAAAAGTCAGCTTAGAGGAGGGACTTCCCCAAATTTTAGGAGACCCTGTTTATGTTGGAGAAGCCTTGAGGAATGTTTTAGATAATGCATTGGATGCAACTCCTGATGGAGGAGATATCTTCATCCAATGCTACCGAGAAAATAAGGAATGGGTAGTCATCAGCATCAAAGACACAGGCAAAGGAATTCCAGAATCAATTAAAAACAAAATTTTTCTTTCCTTCTTCTCCACAAAAGAAATGGGGATGGGCCTTGGGCTTTCCTATGTAAAAAGAGTTATGGATGCCTGTGGTGGAAAAATAGAAGTTGAAAGCGAAGAGGGGAAAGGAACCCTTTTTAGATTATATTTCAAGATGAGTGAAAGGGGGTGAAAAAAGGTGAAAAAAATATTGGTTGTGGAAGATGAAAAGTCTCTCTGTTTGCTTTATAAGGAGGAACTATCCAAAGAAGGTTACAAAGTAAAGACAGTAACTGATGCTGATTCAGCGCTTCGAATCCTCAAAAAAGAAGATTTTGACCTTATCATTACTGACATAAGGATGCCAGAGAAAAATGGCATAGAACTGATAACCCAAATTATGGGATTGAGGAAGGATATACCGATTATCATCAACACTGCCTACCAAAGTTACAAACATGATTTTATGACCTGGGCCGCAGATGCCTATATCGTCAAGACCTCTTCCTTAGAGGAATTGAAATCCAAAATAAAAGAACTTATCAAAAAATAAAATGTCTCAACTTAGAAAGGATGCCATAAGCGGAAGATGGGTCATCATCGCTTCAGAGAGAAGCAAGAGACCCGATGATTTCCGGCCAGCTCAAGTGGAAAAAAAATTAGAAACGAAAGGATTTTGTCCTTTCTGTGAAGGAGATGAATCAAAAACACCGCCAGAAGTTTTCTCTCTGAGAAAACCTGGAACTGCCAAAAATAAACCAGGCTGGTGGGTAAGAGTTGTCCCTAACAAATTCCCTGCACTAAGCAAAGGAGCGCCTCCCATAAGATCAAATAAAGGAATTTTCGAGTGGATGAAAGGCGTGGGGGTACACGAAGTCGTAATTGAGACTCCTGAGCATTATAAAGAACTGAGCGACCTTCCCCTTTATCACATCTGTGATATTCTCTGGACTTATCAAGAGCGAATAAAAAATATAGAAAAAGAATTGCAATATCAGTATATCCAGGTCTTTAAAAATAAAGGGAAGGATGCCGGCGCCTCTTTGAGTCATCCCCATTCCCAGATTGTGGCTACTCCCATAATTCCAAAAAGAGTAAACGAAGAATTATACGGAGCAGAAAGATTTTTCCGTCGCTCTGAGGAGTGCATATTCTGTCGCATCATAAGAGAAGAAATAGAAGTCAAAGAGCGTTTAATCCTGAGCAATAATCATTTTTGTGTGACAGCTCCCTTTGCCTCCCGTTTCCCCTTTGAGATGGTCATTTATCCCGTGCGCCATTCTCCTTGCTATTCAAGTTTAGACAAAGAGGAACTAAGATCACTGGCGCATACGTTAAAAACTGTTCTCTCTTCGCTAAAAGATATTCTCTCAGACCCACCTTTTAACTACATCATCCACCAAGGACCTAACCCTAACCTTTCCCAGGAAGCCTGGCCAGGGATAACAAAAAATTTCCACTGGCACATGGAGATCGTTCCAATTTTAACCAAGGTTGCAGGTTTTGAACTGGGAACCGGCTTTTATATCAATCCAGTTCCTCCAGAAAGTGCTGCTAGTTACTTAAGAGAAAAATCATCCAAAGAAAAAGAATAAAGACGCCCTCTTGCGCAAATCCCATCTCCTCTTTAGAGCTTAAAGCATGGCAATTTTCTGGTACAGCTTGACATATTCCTGGGCTGACTTTTCCCAGGAAAAATCAGCAGACATAGCATTTTTCACGAGGACATCCCATTTATCTCTTCTTTGGTAAAGATCAACAGCTTTTCCGAGCGAAGAAAGCAAGGCATCGGAAGAATATTCCTGGAATTTAAACCCGTTTCCTCTTTTCTTTTCTGGCTCAAATTCCTGGATAACATCATCCAGTCCGCCTGTTGCTCTCACCACAGGAATTGTTCCGTATTTAAGGCTATACATCTGGGTAAGTCCGCAAGGCTCATAGCGTGAGGGAATAAGAAAAATATCACTTCCAGCCGTAATTTTGTGGGCCAGCGGCTCGTCAAAGGCTATCTTTAAACCTAAATAATTAGGATATTTTTTTTTGGCAGTTTTTAAAATGTTTTGGAATTTCTCCTCGCCACTCCCCAGAATAACCAGATGAGCATCCAATTTGAATATATTGTCTAGGCCATCACAGAGAATATCAAAGCCTTTTTGACCAGCCAGTCGAGAGACCATTCCGATGACAGGAATGTCATTCCTAGGCGTAGGAAGCTGGAAAGACCCAAATAAATCTTCTTTGCAAATCTTTTTTCCTCTCAAATCCTGAGCCGTGTAATTGCGCGGAATCAATGTATCAGTTTGAGGATCCCAGGATGAATAGTCGACTCCATTCAGGATTCCGTAAAGGATGCTCCTCTTTTTTCTGAGCAATCCATCCAGGCCATAGCCAAATTCAGGTGTTTGAATTTCCTGGCTATAGCGAGGACTTACTGTATTTATAGCTGTGGCATAGAGAATTCCAGCCTTGAGAAAATTGACTTTGCCATAAAACTCCAAATCTTCCATATTGAAAAGGCGATCGGGAAGGCCGATTTTGCTCAATATCTCTTTTTCAAATAGCCCTTGATAGGCCAGGTTATGGATAGTGAACAGGGAGCGAGTCGCCCTAAAAAAAGGGTCATCCTGGTAGACAAATTTGAGGTAAGCCAGTGAAATGGCTGATTGCCAGTCATGGCAATGGAGAATCTGAGGAGAATATTGCATCTTTTTTAATGTTTCAAACGATGCTTTCGAAAAAAATGCAAACCTCTCTCCGTTATCTGGATAATCTCCCTTGGCTGTTCCGTAAAGGTAATCTCGGTCATAGTAATCATCCTTTTGGATGAAGTAAACAGGGAAAGGCTCCTTTCGATATTCCCAGACAGAGAAATATTCCTCTTTTCCATCCCAATCGAACTCAAAATTCTCTGCGACTTTTATCAAGGGTAACTCTTTTTTCTTGACTTCCCGGTAAAGGGGCATAAACACTCTTATTTCTAAGCCAAGTTTTGCCAAAAATTTTGGTAAAGAACCCGTAACATCAGCCAATCCACCAGTTTTGGCAAAAGGAGCGACCTCAGAAGAAAGTAAAGCAACTCTCATAGGTCGGCTATTTTAACACAGGATTATTGCCCAGTCATCAAGGAGAAATCTTTTTGACATCATTTTTTTTCAATGGTATAAGTCAAGGTGAATAAAAAGCCATGGACTTGCAAACAAAAGAAAACGTAAAAAAGATCCTCCTTCAAAAATTCGGAAAGAGCCATAAATTCAGAATAGAAAGAGGCGTTAGCCAGGTCGGATTTTTCTGGAAAGAAGAAGATGGCAGTCTAAAAGATTTTGAAGATTTTTGTCTGAATAACTTTATCGCATCCGGCGATCTTCTCGATACATATTTTTCGAGGCTTGAGACAAACTTTGAGGTTTTAAACGGACATTTCAATAAAATGCTTGTCGCGCTCAAGCGGCCTCTTCACCTTGACCTGGGTCCTATTCTCCCTTTAGATACTCTCTTCGGCCAGTTCAACCCCTCATCCCACCTGAGTGAAGACTTGTTTCGAAACAAAATCGCCTTTTTCGTCCTGCTCAATTTCTCCACTTATTCCCTCCAAGAGAAAAACAAACTTGGCTCAAAATGGAACAGAAAAGAATGGGCTTATGCAAGGATGGGGGATATGTTCATCTCAAGAGTCGAGGCTTCAGTTTTCCAGAAAATATCTCAGGTTGTAACTGAGGCCGATACTTATATTTCAGAATACAACATCTACATGGGAAAACTGAGAGACGAAAAAGAAAGAGCCAATTTTCCGTTGGATTTAAAACTCATAAGCCACTGGGGATTAAGGGATGAAATAAAGGCAAGGTACAGCGACCCTAATGGCCTTTACAAACAAAGATTGATCTACCAAGTGATGCTCAGAATCATAGCCCAACAAATTCCAGAAATCATCATCAACAATCCCAAATATTTTTGGAATCCTTTTGCCAACAAGGTTTATAAAAATGGAAGAAAAGTAGCATTCGCCGCAGAACCGTATACAAGATACCTGCATTTCCTTAAAGTTTTTAAGGCAATGAAAAAGCTTGATTCTTATTTTCCTTCCTTTCAAACTCATGTCAAAAGAAAGTTTGAGTTAGAGAGGGAACTCACAGAGTCAGAAGTTGAAGAGCTTTTTACAAATTTTCTTTTATCTCCTCAGATAAAAGAAGTTGGAGAGCTTATAAGCCGCAGATTGGGAAGGAATCTTGAAGCTTTTGATATCTGGTATGATGGATTCAAATCAAGAAGGTCAATCGAAGAAGAAGAGCTTGATAGACGAGTCTCTGAAAGATACCGAGCAATCAGCAATTTTAAAGGAGATCTCGAGAATATCCTGATGAAGTTGGGATTTTCTAAAGAATTGGCAGGATTTATCGCTCCAAAAATTGAAATAGAGCCGGCCAGAGGGGCAGGCCATGCTTGGGGTGCAGAGATGAAACAAGATATAGCTCACCTCAGAACAAGGGTTCCACAAGAAGGAATGAATTACAAAGGTTTCAACATCGCCCTCCATGAACTGGGTCACTGTGTTGAGCAGACTCTGACACTTCAGAAGCTAGATTTTTACAGCCTCCATGGAGTTCCAAATACAGCCTTTACAGAGGCTTTTGCCTTTGTTTTTCAAGGAAAGGATCTTGATCTTCTCGGCCTAAAAAAAAGAGATAAGAATCAGAGGGTTCTTAAAGCTTTTGACAGGCTGTGGTCGACTTACGAGATAATGGGAGTCTCTCTTGTGGATATGAAGGCCTGGAATTGGCTTTATAGAAATCCTGGAGCAGCTCCTGAGGAATTGAAAGAGGCTCTCGTTTCCATTGCCAAAGAAGTCTGGAACATCTATTATGCGGATGTGTTCAAGATCAAAGATCAACCCATCCTCGCCATTTATTCCCACCTGATCAACTCAGCTCTCTACCTTCCTGACTATCCCCTTGGCCATATCATTGCCTTCCAAATCGAAAAATTCCTCGAAGGGAAAAACCTTGGAGAAGAGATGGAAAGGATGTGTCGTGCTGGAAAGATTACACCCCAGCTCTGGATGAGACTAGCTGTGGGCTCTCAAATATCAACAAAGCCATTATTGGATGCCGTTGATGAAGCATTAAAAAAATGAACACATATTATTCATTCAGTAGAATCGACACATTTGATCAATGCAGACTCCAGTACAAATATCGCTATTTGGATAAATTGCCCTCAGAATTAGAAACCATTGAGGCCTTTTTGGGAAGCCAAGTCCATGAGGCCTTAAAAGAATTTTATGATTTCATAAAGAACAGAGTTGTCAAGCCCAAGGAATGGCTTCTCTCAAGATATGAAGATTTGTGGCGCAAAAATTATAATGATTCGATAAAAATAGTGAAAAAAGAACTCTCTGCGGATGATTATCACCAAAAAGGCAAAAAATGTCTCCTCGATTACTATGATGAATATTTCCCTTTTGACCAGACAAAAATTGTGAAAACAGAAGAACGCATCTCTTTTACTCTAAGGCAGAATGCAGAGGAATATCCTTTTTCTGGCATTCTGGATCGCCTTGACTGGAATGATCGAGAAAAGGTATTCGAGATTCATGATTACAAGACTTCTTCCATTTTGATGACCCAGGAGCAAGCTGATAGAGACATCCAACTGCCCCTTTACCAGATCGCTGTGCAGAGCAGATGGCCAGAGGCAGAGAAGGCAAAGCTTATCTGGCATTTTCTCCTCTTCAATAAAAAAATTGAATCTTCAAGGACAAAAGAAGAGCTAAATACGCTTCAAGAGATCGTTGTCAACAAAATTAAGGTGATAGAGGTTTCGAGCGAATTTCCTCCAACCCAAAGCGCGCTCTGTGATTGGTGTGATTTTCAAGAGATCTGTCCCATCTGGAAGCACCCAAAAAAGATGGAGACTCTAGAGCTCAACGAGTACAGGAGAGACCCAGGAGTTGTGCTTGTGTCAAAGTATTCAGAGCTTGAAGAAAGGAAACAGGAACTCAAACAAAAAATTTTTGAAATTGAAGAGGAGCAGGCGAAAATCGAAGAGGCGGCTGTTGAATTTGCTGAAAGAGAAGGCATTCGGACAATTGACGGGCCGGACCATCAACTGGTGATAACAGTGAAAGATGAGCTTTGTGCGCCGACAAGAAAAGAGAATGCCGAGATGTGGGAAAAATTGAGGGAGTTTCTCATTCGAGAAAATAAATATATGGATGTCTCAACTGTCAATAATCAGATGTTGAACAGGATGCTTCGAATCTGGCCTGCGGAAATCATGGAAAAGATAAGAAACTTCCTCCTTAGAAAAGTCATAAAAAAGGCAGAGCTTCGAAAAAAAATCTAAAAATCTGCCAAAACTTACAGTGAAGAAAGGGATCAGAGGATGAGCAAGGAAACAAAGAATTTTGAGAATATCACTTATCTTGTCGGAGAATTAAAAAAAACTTATAAAATCACTGTCATCATCGGTGCCTCTCTCATCGCCAGTTTATTGATCTATGCGCTTATAGTTGAGCTGATAAGGTCTGAGTTCAAGCCCTTCCCCGGCTTTGTCACAATTACTGAAATTCAAGTCCTAAGATATATCTTTTATGGATTTGCATTCTTTGAGGTTATCGCCGTTAATATCTTAAGGCCTGTGCTCTTAAAGGAACGGCCGACAGACGATTTAAATGTATTTATCCTCAAATTGAATAGAGCAGCAATCATCACCTATGTTTTCTGTGAAGTTCCTGCTATCCTGGGCCTTGTTCTTTTTCTTTTAAGCGGGTTGCACACAGATTTTTATATTTTCCTTTTCCTCAGCCTTATTCTGGAAATTTTATATTTCCCTAAGTTTAAGAATTGGGAAGAACCAATAAGGAATAAAATCATGTCTCCTAAACTTGAAGGAGGGATAAAATGAAAGGAAAAAAATCTTTTTGCCTTTTGCTTTTTTTCCTTGGACTCCTCGTCTCTACTTTTGCAATCAGAGGAGAAATATTTGCTCAGGAAAGAATAAGCACAATTCGCTATGAGATATGGGTTGAGCTGGATGATCAAAACAAAATGCTTCATGGAAAAGAAAACATCATTTGGTTCAATAATACAAAAGACGAAATCAAAGACATGTGGCTTCATCTTTACTACAATGCCTTCAAGAATGAAAACAGCACTGTGATTCAAGAATCTAAAAAAGAGGGATTGTTAGGCGTAAAAGTAAAAGAGGGAGAGTGGGGATGGATTGATATCAAAAGCATCAGACTCGCTGATGGAAAAGATTTAAAACCATCCATGGAATTTGTCACAAAGGATGAACCTCTTCACCCTAGCGACCAAACCGTGATGCGAGTGCTTCTTCCTGAACCAGTGAAAGCAGGCAAAGAAGTCGAGCTGAGAATCGAATTTCAATCAAAAATTCCCAGAACCATCTTGCGCTCAGGATATTACCAGAGCTCTTACTTTATTGCCCAGTGGTTTCCCAAGCCAGGTGTATATGAAGAGGGGAGAGGCTGGAACTGCCATGAGTATCATCTGAACTCTGAGTTTTATGCAGACTTTGCAGATTTTACTGTCCATATCAAAGTTCCTGAAAACTTTGTTATCGGAGCATCTGGAAAACAAACAGATGTATCTCCCAACAAGGCACAAAAAACCATAACCCACACCTTCGAGCAGAACAATATCCACGACTTTGCCTGGACAACTTCGCCACGCTTCATCAAAGTGGAGAGAGATTTTATTGCCGATGAGGAAGTGATCAGCAAAGAATATGAAGAAATTGCTTCAAAACTCGGAATTCCCTCAGAAAAGGTCAAGCTCAGCAATGTGAGGATGATTCTCCTTATAGCACCTGAGCATAAGGGGCAGATTGAGAGACATTTTAGAGCCCTGAGCATGGCTTTGAAATATTATGGTTTGTGGTATGGCCCTTATCCTTATGAGACTATAACCATGGTTGATCCGCCGTTCAGGACAGAAAGCGGCGGCATGGAATACCCAACTCTGTTTACTGCGGGCACAGGTCTCATAAGGAATAAAAGAGTGCTTTCTCCGGAAAGTGTCATTATCCATGAGTTTGGTCATGGTTATTGGTATGGATTATGTGCAAACAATGAATTTGAAGAAGCCTGGCTGGATGAAGGGATCAATACCTATTCGACAGGAAAAGTCTTGGCAAAAGCTTATGGCCGAGGCGCTCTTTCTCCTTCAATTAATGGAATCCCTCTTGCCGGCATTATCAAACCTCCCGAATATTTGGATTATGAGTTAGACCGAGCAACCAGCATAAATATCGTCAAGTATGACCCGATCACAACATTTTCCTGGCATTTTTTCAGCCGTGGAAGTTATGGATTGAACGTTTACTTCCGAGCTTCCACTTGTCTCCATACGCTGGAAAGAGTAGTGGGAGAAGATGTGATGTTGAGAATCATGCGCACCTTTCAGATGCGCTTCCGCTACAAGCATCCCCACACTCAGGATTTTATCGATGTCGTCAATGAGGCTACAGGAAGAGATTTCACATGGTTCTTCCAGGAATATTTCTTTAACACTCTGAATTTTGACTACGGAATCTCATCCCTGCGGACTTATGAGAAGCCAGAAAATCTGCGAGGAGTGTTTGACATCGGAGGCAAAAAGGTTGAGTTCACAAAGAAAAAAATTGAAGAACTTAAAGCTGAAGAAAAAAAATCTGTAGAAAAAGAGGTTTGCATCACAGAGGTTAGAGTGAGGAGGTTCGGAGAAGCTAGACTTGGAGGGGATGTGTCTCTAAAACTTAAAATTCATTTTGAAGATGGTTCAGAAGAAGTCAGATTCTGGAATGGCCAGAACAGATGGGAAAATTTTATCTTTGAAAAGCAAGCGAAAGCCACGTATGCTCAGATCGACCCAGATAATGTTTGGCTCATTGACTCCAACCTGACAAATAACAGTCTTAAAATAAAACCATCTAGAGGTGGAATTTTTCGGCTGACAACTCACATCCTCTTTTGGATACAAAATTATCTCCAGTGTCTCAGTGCCTGGAGTTAAGGAAAGGAGGGAAAGATGGGAATTCTCAAAATATTCGGAAAAAGCTTCATCACCACAAATAAAAATGCAAGAATGCTTCTTTATCTGTGGCTCGCAAATTTTCTCTTTTCCTTGATCATTCTTACGCCTTTCTATTTTCTTATCTCCAATGATTTTTCTCGTTCGATGATGCAAGACCAAATGGTGAAAGGCCTTGAGCTTTTCTGGTTAGGAGATCTTGTTTATAAATACCAGAACATTTTTCCTGCCATCTTCGGCTGGATGCTTGTTCCGGGAATTTTCTTTCTTTTGCTTTATATTTTCTTGAGTGGAGGAATCATCGGCAGGATCTGTGCGCTTCAGGAAGAGAAAATAAATCTGCGGAATTTTTTTGCTGATTGCGGAAAGTATTTCCTGAGGTTCCTAAGAGTATTTCTCATCTCTATTTTGGCTTACATTATAGTTTTTGGAATTGGTGCAAGGGTTATCTCTGCCTTATTTAGCCTCTGGACAAAGGGTGCCTCATCAGAATGGCCTCTTGTTGTTTCCTCTAATCTTAAATTGCTCGTTTTTATCCTCCTTTTTTCCATAGCCAGGATGTTTTTCGACTATGTCAAAATAAGCCTTGTGGTTGAAAAAAGCAGAAAAACAGTTAAAGCCACAATTTCCACTCTCTCCTTTATCGGAAGAAATTTTTTCAAAGCCTGGTTGCTTTATCTTGGAGTGGGCCTTATTGCAGTTCTTTTTGGGCTTTTCTTTCTGGGGATTGCAAAGCTAATGGCAAGAACAAGCTTGATTTTGGTGTTCATTTTTTTTCTCATCCAGCAACTTTATATTCTTTCACGAATGTGGACAAAAATTTTATTCTTTTCTACGGAATATCACTTTTTCTGGCTTCGTAAAATTTCGTAAATGAAAATCCAATTCGTGGGAGCAAACCGGCAGGTAACGGGCTCTTGTTATTTTTTGGAAACAGGGGGACTTCGCCTGCTCATCGACTGTGGTCTTTATCAGAACAGGCTTGCTTCATTGGCTCAGTTACTACAAAGCACCCCCTCGTCGACTTTTTTTGACCCGTAGCGAAGAAAAGATAGCGATAGATCTTGCTCGCCATCTGCAGACTAAAGAAAGATGGACTGTAACTGTGCCTAAATATAAAGATGAGTGGGAATTGGACTAAAATCTTTTGATAGATTCAGAAAATTTTTATAAAATAAGAAAAAATCATTGAGAGAGGTAAAAGATGCGAGTTAAAGGGTATTTTGTCGAGGATATTCCTCGCCGAAAATTTCTTGAGTTGAGTTTCAAGGGTGGAATTGCCCTTGCAGCCACACCATCGCTCATGACTCAACTCCTACGAGCGACGACTGAAAAAGCACCCAGTGCCAAGATGACCATCGACCGCGAGCTTCTCAACAGGGTAATCAAGCGGGCTTTAGAAAAAGGAGGAGAATTTGCAGAAGTTTACGTGGAAAAAAGAATTTCTCGCAATATTCTGATGGAGGAATCAAAGTTCAAGAGCGCAGTTTTTGGGATTGATCAGGGAGCTGGGGTCAGGGTGATTTCAGGAGATAAGACTGGCTATGCTTACACAGACGAGATCACCGAAGATAAACTCATAAGAGCTGCTGATGTGGCTTCCACTATCGCCAAAGGAAGCAAACAGATAAAACCTGTCGACATTCAGGCAACCGAACGAAAATCTTTCATCACAGTCAAGCTTCCTCTTAACGAAATAGCCGATTCCAAGCGCCTTGAGGTGATGAGTCGAGCCAATCAGGCAGCCCTTGACTATGACTCGAGAATCAAGATGGCTTCTGTGAGCTATTATGATGAAATGCGCGGCAGGACTATTGCCAATAGTGAAGGTCTTCTTCTGAGCGATGAGCTGCCCCTCTTGTTCTTCATCGTCCAGGCCCTGGGCGTTGGCAACAACACTCAGCACATGGGCCGGGAGAGATTGAGCCATCATTCAGGCTTTGAAATGTTCGAAAAAGTAACTCCTGAAGAGGTAGCCCGCAACTGCGCCCGTGAATCCATCGTCATGCTTGAAGCAAAAGATGCACCAGCAGGGAAAATGGATGTTGTCATGCAGAATGGGTGGGGAGGGGTTCTCGTTCATGAGGCTGTCGGCCATCCTCTGGAAGCTGACATCGTAGCTAAGAAGATTGGAATCTTTACTGGCAAAATGGGGAAAAAAGTGGCCAGCGATGTTTTTACTATGGTTGATGACGGCAGTCTCCCCAATTTCAGAGGAACCACGAACTTTGATGATGAGGGGACCCAAATGAAGCGCAATGTCCTTATCAAAGATGGCATGCTTGAAAAATGTTTGACCGACATCCTTTCCGCAAAGCAGCTCAACATGGAACGAACTGGAAATGGAAGGCGAGAAAGCTTCCGCTTTATCCCCATTCCCCGAATGACGAACACTTTCATCGAAAAAGGAAAGTCCAAGCCTGAGGATATCCTGGCTTCCACCAAGAGTGGCATTTATGTCCAGAGCCTCAGTGGGGGAAGTGTTGATTCCATAACCGGCGTTTTTAACTTTACCTGCCGCGAGGCTTACTTGGTCGAAAACGGCAAAAAAACGACTCCTGTCAAAGGCGCAACTCTTATCGGCAGTTCGCTGGATATCATTTCCAATATAGACGCCGTCGGAGATGACCTCGATTTTGGCCCAGGAATTTGTGGCAAGGGCCAGTCGGCTGAAGTCTCTGCTGGGCAGCCAACAGTAAGACTCCGCGGCATTAATGTTGGCGGAACTGCGGCAAGGAAATAAATGCCTCGCAGAGAAAGGAGAGGAAATATGAACTATAAAGAATTAGCAGAGCAACTCGTTAAGAAATGTTTGAAAAAAGGCGCAGATGCGGCTGAGGTTTATATTAAATCAGGAAGAAACCTCAGCATTAAGGTGCGCAATGGCGAAATCGAGACTGTCCAGGAATCTGCTTCCCAGGGTGTAGCCTTCAGGGTCTTTGTTGAGAAAAAAATGGCCTTTTCCAGCTGCAACGATTTTAAAGAGGAAGCCTTGGACAATGCCATTTCCAGGGCTATAGAATTTGCCAAAAGCACAACCGCTGATGAAAACAATGTCCTTCCTGAGGACAAAGGAATAACAGAAGTTCAAGGCCTCTTTGATCCTCAAATAAGTAAAATTTCCATGGATGAAAAGATTGAACTGGCAAAGAAAGTGGAAAAGCTTGCCATGAAGGATCCGCGAATCACTAAAAGCGCTGGTGCAGGATACGGAGAAGGGGAGGGCGAAATTTTTCTGGCTAACTCGCATGGACTTCTGAAAAGTTATCGCTCATCTGGCTGCTCCTTTGGAGTTTCAGTTGTGGCAGAAAAAGGTGATCAGAAATCTTCAGGTGGCGATTACTGCTCTCGCTGCTTTTTTGCTGACCTCGAGTCTGCGGAAAAAATCGCCGAGAAAGCAGCAAGGGATGCCTATGAAATGCTCGACCCCAAGATGGTTAAAACTCAAAAAGCAGCGGTTATTTTTGACCCAGATGTCGCCTTTGCCATTTTGGGTGGCATCCTCGCTGCCATAAACGGAGAAAAAGTTCTCCAGGGGGCGAGTTTCTTAGCAAAAAAGATGAATCAAAAAATTGGCTCTGAATTGCTGACAATTATCGACGATGGCACACGGCCAAAGGGACTTGCAAGTGCTCCCTTTGACGGAGAAGGTGTGCCAACTCAGAAAAGAATTATCGTTGAGAAAGGCGTGCTCAAAGGTTTTATGTACAACACAAGTGTGGCCAAAAGGGCAGGTGTCAAGAGCACGGGAAATGCTTCAAGAGGAGGTTTCACCAATTTGCCTGATATTGGGCCTCACAATTTTTATATAGCACCTGGAGATATTCCACCTGAAGAAATCACCAAGGCAACTAAAGTAGGGCTTTTGCTCAAAGAAGTCACTGGCTATGGCATAAATCCTGTCAATGGCAATTTTAGCGGAGGAGCTTCAGGATTTTGGGTGGAAGAGGGCAAGGTCGCCTTCCCCGTAAAAGGTCTGACTATCGCTGGAACAGCAGAAGAAATGCTCAACGGGATCGATATGGTCGGCAATGACCTTGACCTAAACAAAACTCTTATCTCTCCCACCTTCCGCATCAAACTGATGCAAATAGGCGGAGAATAAAAAACTCAGAGAAGAGAAAGAGACAGAAGTTAGAGCAGAAGCGCAGAGATCGTATCCCCGACTCCAATTTCGGGAGGGATGTTTGTCGAGGGATGGTTATAACCACCACGCTTGTATTCAACTTTTGCTCCACCCTTATTGATTGTTAGTTTTGTATAGCCAGAGGGGCTCCAGAAATCAGCTTTTTCACCAGTTTCAATGTCTTCGCTCCAGAAATAACCATAGTTTCCATAGTGTTTTTTCCATAGTTCGCCTTTGTACCAGGAGAGTTCCGAATAATTTTTTGTCGAGCCAACACAAATCCCATACATCTTCCTCTTGTCAATTTCTTTGATATGGAAAATATGGTCATGGCCATAAAAATTAATCCGTACTCCATTCTCTTTCATGAGCTTTGTGAGTTCGACCTGTTCCACAGAATTTGGGTCCTGACAGTAATCCACATAGTCCTCATAAGTAAATAAGGGTCCTCTTCCGTAGGCACGATCGAAAATTTGTTCACTCGTCCCCCTTGGCCAGCCTCCGAGAACATGGTGGAAAAAGACAAACTTCCAGTCTGTCTCGTATTTCAAAATTTCTTTAAGCCATTCTTTTTGCTCCGCGCCAAGTTTCCAATCCTCTGGCCGTTTTAACTCTATACTGGCACTCTCACTATCAAGGATGAGAAAAAGGAATCCGCCCTGGTTGATCAAGTCTCCACCCCAAATGAGAGGATAATAATTCTCATCAGGAGAGCCTCCCTGCTCTGAGCCAGGCATTTTGAAAAACATTTTCCTGTATTTTTTGGCAGAGACATTCGAGATATCAAACCCTGATTCACCGTCATGGTTTCCGAGAGCGATATAAACAGGGATGCTTGGAGTCAGGCCAGAGAGAATCCTCCGCGTCCTCAGCCAAAAGAGCCTTGCATACTCATCATATTCCTCAAGTGTCAAAATTTCTGCTGGATCTTTAAGGCCAAGACCTTTCCATTTGTAGGCAGCACCGATCCCGGTCATATCTCCCAAAAATAGGATTAAATCAGGCTTTTCATTGATCAGGATCTGTCTGATTGTACTGGCCAGACAGAAACCATTCAACATCTTACCCCAATCAGATGCTCTATCAGGCACGTATTCTGGGTCCTGAAGCAATTGCTCCAGAAACAAATTGACATATTCCCCGCTCAATCTCTGGGCTCGTAAAACCTCATCTTTCACAATCCTTGAACCCAAATCTGCATCATCAAAGGTGTGATCATCTGAAATGATGATCATTTTTATCTGGCCATCTCGAAGACTCACCCTTGGCGTTTTAACAACTCTCGCTGGAGTTGCCTTCCATAAACCTTTTGCTCCGCTCTCTCTATACTCCAGGCGGTAGTGAAATTCTGGCTCCCAGAAAAACTGTCTTACAGGAATGTCAAAACTCTCGTTGACATTGTACCAAGAAATGGGATGTGTTTTGCAGAGATACATCTTGTCTGGGGCCTGATACAATTTGACATCGAGCCTTTTCCCCTGCTTGGGCAGAATGTTGATCCTTGCTTCATGGGAGTTGAGAAAGACAAATCTTTCTGCTGCTTCAAAATATTCGGAGTCATAGGGAAAGGGGTAATCGTCTGAGAGAAGATTATTGAGATTGCTAAATTTTTCTTGGCTTTGAGAAAGGGAAAGCAGAGAAGAAGGAATGGCTGTGGAGAGAGCGCTCGTTCCTGCGATTTTGAGGAAATCTCGCCTTTTCATTTCTCAGCGGCGAATTCGTTGCCTTTTACAAACAAAGATTATACTCAATTCACATTCAAGGAACAAACAAAAAATTTGGGATCAAGCCTTGGAGTCAGGCTAAAGCCTGACCAGAACTTATGTTATAATGAAAAATCCATGAATTGTCATTAAGAAGGAGGTATGATGAAAAAAAGTTTCCTTTTTTCTTTGATAGCTCTCTTAGGGCTCGTCTTTCCTTTAATCTTTCCCTCTTCATCTCCACTACTGGGACAAAGTGCAGACAAAATTGGTAAACTCTATGAAAAGCTCTCCTGGAGATCGATCGGACCAGCTGTCATGGGCGGACGGACAGTAGACATTGACGCGGTGGAAAAGCAGCCGTGGATTATTTATGCAGCCATCGGCCCGAGCGGTGTCTGGAAATCAGAGAACAACGGCATCACCTGGAATCCTGTTTTCTTTAAAGAAAGCACTGTTTCTGTAGGGGATGTAACTATCTCTCAGTCTCACCCGAACATTGTCTGGATTGGAACTGGAGAGGCAACCTGTAGAAACAGCGTCACTATCGGGGATGGCGTCTATAAATCCAGTGATGGTGGGAAAACCTGGGAGAATATGGGCCTCAAAGAGACGAGGCATATAAGTCGGATCATCATAAACCCTGGTGATCCGAACATCGTCTATGTGGCCGCCATGGGGCACCTCTGGGGTCCAAATGTAGAACGCGGTATTTATAAAACTATTGATGGTGGCAAAACCTGGAAAAAGGTTCTCTATGTTAACGAGAATACAGGTTTTGCAGACTTATCCATGGATCTCTCAAACAGCCTCATCCTCTACGCTGCTGCCTATGAACATCGTCGGCTCCCTTATTATTTCTCAAGCGGGGGCCCAGGAAGCGGGCTTTATAGAAGCACTGATGGAGGGGAAACATGGCAGCGCCTGGCGAAAGGTCTGCCTGAAGGAGTCATGGGAAGAATCGGCGTGGATGTTTCCCGCAGCAATCCCAATGTTGTCTATGCCCTTGTGGAACACAAAGATGGCGGAATCTGGCGTTCAGAAGATAAAGGCGAAACTTGGCGAAGGATGTGCGATTATGAAATCTACAGGCGTGTTAATAATCGGCCTTTTTACTACAGCCAGATTCGCGTTGACCCCAGCGATGACAGAGTTGTCTATGTTCTATCCACGGGTCTCTATGTTTCAAAAGACATGGGACAGAAATTCAGAGCAATTGGAGCAGGCATCCATCCCGACCATCATGCTCTCTGGATTAACCCCTCTAACCCGCTCCATTTGATCGAGGGAAATGATGGAGGAATTGACATCACTTATGATGGTGGAAAAAACTGGTACAGCATCCAACATATGGAATTGGCTGAGGTCTATGAGATTGGATATGACATGAGAAAACCTTATTACGTTTACTGCGGCCTTCAAGATAATGGAAGCTGGGGTGGCCCGAGTGCAACTCTGGAATCTGGAGGAATTACAAACAGCGATTGGTACATGATAGGCGGAGGAGATGGCTTCTATGCCCAGGTTGATCCAAATGATCCGGAAACAATTTATAGCAATTATCAGATGAATGGCCTCTACAGGTATAACCAGAGGATCCAGAAGAGTAAAGCCATCAAACCTATTGCTTCCTTTAATGACCTTCCTTATCGTTTCAACTGGAATTCCCCGATTCGCATCTCACCCCACGATTCGAAAACTGTTTACTGCGGAGGAAATTATCTCTTCAAGTCAGTTGATGGCGGGAATTCCTGGCAAATTGCAAGTCCTGACTTGACAACCAATGATCCTAAAAAGCAGAAAGATTCAGGAGGCCCGATAACCAAGGAAAACTCAGGAGCTGAAATGCATTGCACAATTGTCACTATTTCAGAATCGCCTTTGCAAAAAGGCGTTATCTGGTGTGGAACTGATGATGGAAATGTCCAGATTACCCAGGATGGGGGAAAATCTTGGAAGAATGTCGTCCGCAGCATTCCTGGCTTGCCTCCGAATACATGGTGTTCCCAAATTGAATCCTCTCATTTCGAAGCAGGAACTGCCTATGCTGCCTTTGACGGGCACACGCAAGATGATTATGCGACCTATGTTTATAAAACCACAGATTTCGGAAAAACTTGGAAATCCATAAAGGGAAATCTTCCCTTTGGCTGGGTTCATGTCATCCGAGAAGACCTGAAGAACAGGAATCTGCTCTTTATCGGCACAGAATTTGGCATTTTTGCTTCTCTGGATGGAGGTCAGAGCTGGTTCTCTCTCAAAAATAATTTGCCGACTGTGGCTGTGCGGGATATTGCTATTCATCCTCGAGAAAATGATCAAATCATCGGAACCCACGGCAGGGGAGTGTGGATTTTGGATGATATTTCGTGCCTTCAAGAGATGTCAGAGGAAGCGCTTGGGTCTTCTCTTCACCTTTTTAGCATTCGACCTTTGACCATGTTCTTCCAGTCCTCTCGTTTTGAACCATACAGCAAGCCTGTCTATGCAGCAAAAAATCCTCCCTATGGCGTGATAATAACCGCTTATCTAAAAGCAGAACCCAAAGAAAAGCCCAAGATCTCTATTATGGACAAGACTGGGCATCTCCTATTTGAAGCCGAACTTTTAAAAAAAGAAGGAATTCAAAGAGAGACATGGAATACACAGTTTGTTCCAGAGACAAAAGAGGGCAAAAGAATCACTCCCCCCACTATTGGATTTTTTGCTCTTCCCTCTGCAATGCCTGGAGAGTACACAGTGGAAATTGTTGCTGGAGAGAAAAAAGTATCGAAGGCAGCTGTTCTCTATCCAGACCCACGAATCCAGATGAAAGATGAAGAGAGGCAATCCCAATTTGAAGCTCTGACAGAAGTCCTCGTTCTTTCCAAAAAAATGAGCTTATCCATCACAGGTGCGAAGAATCTGAGGAGACAACTGGAAAATCTGGATCAAGAGTTAAAAAAGGAAAATAAGCCAGAGGCTGTTCAATTGGCTTTTCAAAAATTCGATGAGAACTTCAAAAAAATAGAAGAAGAAATTGTGCCTCCAGATATAACAACTTCGACTTCATGGGAAATGGCCCTCAGAGGCGGTTTCCTTTCGCAACAGATTATGTCTTTAGGAATGTCCATCGGCAATTATCCCTCAGCCCCTACAGAGACTGACCTCTTCCAGCTCAAACAGATAAAAGAAAAAGTGGACATGTCTGTCAACCAATTGAATGACTTTTTTAAGGAAGAAATACCAAAAATGAATGAGCTTTTGGCAGAGCACAAACTCAAGCCTCTTTCAGCACCAGGGGAAATCAAACTATAAGATTTGCTTTTGCCTCTCTTTTTTTAGAAGCTTTTTTCCAAAAAAAGTAAGCGGGAATTCCCAACGCAATGATGAGCAGGCCAAGGGAAGATTTTAGAGGCTGCTCAAGCACTGTATTGAGAAAAATCCATAAGTTTATGACAATGAATACCAAAGGAACCAATGGATACCCCCAAACTCTGTACGGCCTCTCGAGCTCCGGCTTTTTGTGACGCAAAAGGATAACGGCAAAGCCTGTGGCTGCAAAAAATAATACTAAAGAGAAAACCGTATATTCATAAAGATCTCGATAACTTCCAGAAAGGCAGAGGATTCCAGACCATAAACCCTGACCGATGATGGCCACATGGGGAGTATGGTAGCGAGTATGAATTTTGGCCATGTTCTTAAAAAATAAGCCATTTTCTGCCATGGCATAAAAAACTCGAGGACCATAGAGAATCGTGGAACTCAGACAACCAAAAATGGCTACCATAATTGTAGCGCTAATAAAAGAGGAAGCGGTGCTCCCAAACATCGAAGTGACAGCGACTTCAGCAATTCTGGTTACGCCTTTCATTTTGCTTATAGGGAGAGCCAAGAGATAGACGACATTAACTGTAAAATAGATAGAAATAAGAGAAAGCATGCCTAAGAGCAAACCCAAAGGCAAGTTCCTTCGAACATTTTTTATCTCTCCTGCTGTGCAGTTGACGGCATACCAGCCATCATAAGTCCACATCACAGCAATCAAGGCAATTCCTAATAATTTTAAGAGATTACCTCCAGCGAATCCAGCAGTGGTAAAGAGTTGCCCCAGGTGCAGGGCCCCTTCTTTTCTTCCGATAACCAGCCCAAAGAGAACAATGAGCGCCACAGCGATGATCTTTAGCAGAGTGAAGATATTTTGAACAAGGCTCCCGGAGCGAAGCCCAAAATAATTGACCACAGTCAAAATTGCGATCGCAAGAATAGCAACGGGCTGTCCGGCCGAAAGGGAATAGGTGAAACCCAGAAATTCAAGCCTGAGGATGACCATTTGATTTGACAAAGCCGGGATAAAATAACCAAGATATTCAGAAAATCCTACAGCTAGGGCAGCTGATCCTCCACAGTGGATGACAAGAAAATAGGTCCAGCCATAGAGGAAACCAACGCCAGTTCCATAGGATTCTCTTAAATAGACATATTGGCCTCCCGCCCATGGCATTGCAGCACCCAGCTCAGCAAAACTTAGAGCCCCAAAGAGCATAATTACTCCTCCCAACATCCATACAAAAAGAATCCAGCCAGGGGAGGGGAGGGATTCGGCAATATAACCTGTTGTCAGGAAAATTCCTGACCCAAATACCGCACCGATAACAAGGAGCGTTGTGTCAAAAAGATTAAGCCTCCTTTCAAGATGAGCTTCAGACAAATTATTCATTCAAAAACTTCTATTTTATTTATTATCAATAGGATAGCTTGTATATTCAGGCCTCAATTTGCGGCAGGGAAGAAAGCCCGCACTTCCGTGCTTCCTTGAGCATTATTTTCTGAAGCTCTCGACAAATGTCTTTATTTAAAGTCTTTGGAGCCTCGCCTCTCAGAATCTTTTTGATTTCTTCTGAGGCTCTGTCAGCAATAGATTTTTTTCCAAGAGAAACCCATTGGTCATAGGTATCTCGATCGATGATTCGGGGAAAGAGATGTTCTTCACGGTACCACTTTCTCGTGTGAGGCATCGACAAAAAATGGATATCTTTAGCGCTTTTTTCAAATAAATGGACGGCCAGGCATTCTTCCCGCTGCGATATTCCTTGGATAAGTCTATAAGCCATGCCGCAGATTTCATCGTCTATAACGAGCTTTTCTAAACTCAGGCAACTTTCAAAATTCATCATTCCGGGCCCAGAGATGACATTGATTCCTGAAAGAGCAGCCAAAATCGCTCCAATCCCTGATTCAAGACCAGACTGAGAATCATTGATTTTGGAATCACTCAGCCCCATGTAAGCATGGGTGGGTAGATGGAGATATTTTCCTATCTGGGCATAAGCTGAATCGATCATCATCGTCTCAATAGCTCCCATAGGAGTTGTTCCTTTTCTCATGTCAAAGCTCGAGGGAGAGCCCCCAAATATGACTGGAGCACCCTTTTTTGCTAGCTGGCATATGACAATTCCCGAAAGATTTTCTGCAACATGCTGAACCAGAGTCCCAACTAACGTCACAGGTGAAGTCGCGCCCGTCAGTCCCATGGAAATGATCTCAGAAGGAATTCCTGCACTGGCACAATCCATCAAGCTCTGGGCTGTTAAGTTGCTCCACTTAAGAGGAGGGGAGGGGCAGGCATCAAAAATAGCCAAAGGTTTCTCTGCCAAATTTTGTTCACTGCTTCTCACCGCCAAAAGCATTTCCAGCATCGGCTTGAATCCCTCTATTCGAAATGTCCCTGTGACAATAGGTTTTGTTGAAAATTGAAGGCATAGAAAAAGGCGGTAGCTATCCGCGATGAACTCTGGAACATCACTGCTGACAAGAGCTGTACTCTGAAAGTGGATGTATTCCAGACACTCTGTTAACCGGCTGAAAGTGACGAGATCCGTTGTGACGGGCTTTCGGCAGGTTGAAGTATTGTGATCCAATATAGTGATCGCTGCAGAACCTGGATTAAAATGAACCTCTTCCTCTCCGATCAGGAACTTTTTTTCGCCTGACCTATCTAAGATTCTTATTTTCGAGGGAGCTGATGAAAGAGAATCATGGACGATTTTGGGCGAAATATAAGCCCTCTGACCTTCTTTGTCAATTTTTGCTCCATTTTGCTTGAGAAGATCTAAAGCTTTTCTGTTTTCTACAAAGACACCGTGCTTTTCGAGGAGGATTAGGGCTTCATCCAGGATTTTTTTTATTAAATCCTCACTTAAAAGTTCTAATTTTGGCTTTTGTGTTTTGATCATTGTTTTTTCTCCATGTTTTGATCTCTAAATAAATTTATCCTAAAGGATATGGATTTTCGTGGCACCATCATAAAAGATTCTCTTAACTTTACTCCTATATCTTGGGCAGGAAGCATTCTAAAAATAAATTGTTGTTCCCGGATATCCCATTTTCCAAAGCCAGGACTAAATCTCTTACTTGGCCATAAATCCATTTTTTTTGCTTCTTGGCCAATTATTCTCTCAGATTGAATGGCCACCTTTTCCACCGCTTCTGAACCCAATGCATCTAAGACTAAACCACGGAGCATTTCATCTTCTTTCATGAGCCTAGCACTTTCTTCCTCGAGCTTTGAGCCAATGCTGCATATGCACAAAACTACTTTCTCTGCATTTTGAAAAACCGCATGCTTGTTTGTCTCTTCATAGTCAAGAATTCTATAAATGGCTGCCGGCCGGAGCAGGTTATTCAGTCTTTTCTTTTCCTGCTTAATCATTTTTTTTATTGATTTCTCTATTTCAGCTGACCTTTTTTTGTAGCCAATATGCCATCCTATCCTTTTTTCATCAAATTCTATTTTAAATTCTTTGATCGTTTTTACATTTTTGGTCATTTTTTCTTTTCTATGAGAGCTTGAGCAACCCTTACTGCAGCCATGGCGTTCTCCGCATAACCATTAGCCCCGATATCATCGGCCCATTTTTGATTGACTGGAGCTCCTCCCACCAATATTTTGAATTTATCTCTTATGCTTTTTTCTTTAATAATCTCAATGATTCTTTTTTGTCCCAGCATGGTTGTCGTTAAGAGCGCCGAAAGACAGATGAAATCAGCGTCCATTTCTTCTGCCTTTTGCACGAACTTTTCCAGTTTCACATCAGCTCCAAGATCAATGACTTCAAATCCGTTAGCTACCAACATTGCAGCCACGAGATTTTTCCCTATATCATGAATATCTCCCTCGACAGTTCCTATGATGATTTTCCCTAGAAATTTTGTCTTTATTTTCGCCCTTTTAATCTCTGGTTCAAAGATATTCATCGCTCCCTTCATGCATTCTGCACTTGCTATGAGTTCAGGCAAAAAATACTCACCTTTTTCCCATAATTCTCCAACTCTCTGTATTCCCTGAACATACCCTTTTTCTATTACTTTCAGCAAATCCATTTTCTTTTCTAGTGCTTCTTTTGCCAATCTTTCTGATTCATCCTTGTTTCCTTCAATTATTGCCTTTTTCATTTTTTCATAGATCTCGCTCTCTTTCATGCTTTCTCCTTTTTCATACTTTTATTTTTTATTCTGATATTTTTAGTCAATTATTATGTTATTTATGCCATAGAAAAATCAAGCATTTTTATCTTTTTATTCTTTCTTATTTATTTTATTATATTTTTATAAACTATTTTATTTATTATTATTTTATTTTCAATAACTTATAAAAATAGTCGGCATGCCGACATTATTTTTCTTTTTTGTTGCATTTTTTTTAAATTTCTTATATCCTATCTTTTAAATTTTCTTTGGAGAATTCATTTGGTCATCTCCATTACCAATCAAAAAGGCGGAGTAGGGAAGACGACAACCGCTCTCAATATTTCTTCTGCACTCGCTTTAATGGGAAAAACAACTCTTTTAATCGATACTGACCCACAAGCCCATAGCACAGTCTCTTGTGTGAAAGATCCTGGCGAGTACAATTTATCTCTTTTCGATGTTTTAATGAACCCAGAGGAAAAAATTGAGAACATCATCATTAAATCCACAATACCAGGCCTTTCTGTTGCGATGTCTAAAATTTCAATGGCAAAATTGGAGCCATCTCTCTTAGGCGAAATTGATGGTCACTTTAGACTTAAGGATGTCATCGAGCAAATAAGGAAAAAATATGAATGGATTATCATCGACACGCCTCCGACTCTTGGCTTGATTACTCTTAATGCTTTGGTTGCTTCAAATTACATATTGATCCCGATTCAATCTTCTTATCTTTGCTTGGAAGGGACAGATGATCTGCTAGAAACTGTCGATAAAGTCAGAAGGGTAGCCAATCCAAATCTTCAAATTATTGGGATCCTGATTACTCTCCATGACAAAAGAACGAACATTTCTAGAGATGTTGTGGAGAGAATTAGAAATTTATTTGGCGATAAAGTCTTTAAAACCTATATTTCTAAGAGTGTAAAACTTGAAGAAAGCCCCGCATACAAGGAATCAATCTTCACCTATGCGCCAAATTCCGTAGGGGCTCTTCAGTATAAAAAAATTGCTAAGGAGATTATTAAGCGTGCAAAAAATTAAGAAAACAGGTTTACCCAATTCCTTTGGCATGCGCCATGATAATCATTTTGTAGAGCTTATAACTTCTCGAGCTACTGGTCCTCAAATACGCATGATATCTGTTGATAAAATTGACCCCAGCCCTCAACAGGCAAGGACAGAATTAGGAAATATGCAGGAATTAATGGCTTCTATAAAATCTAAAGGAATTCTTGAACCTATTCTTGTCAGACGGAGAGGAGAAAGATATGAAATCATCGCTGGTGAGAGGCGCTATATCGCAGCAAAACGAATCGCCTTAACGGATATCCCATGCATTGAGATGGATGTTAAGGACAATGAAGCGATGGAGTTAGCACTGATAGAAAATCTCCAAAGAAAAGATTTGGATGTCTTTGAAGAAGCGGATGGGCTAAGATCGCTCATCGATCTCTATGGATATAGCCATAATGACCTCTCAGAGAAACTCTGCAAAGCCCGGTCAACGATTACAGAAATCGTTAACATTAACAAGATTCCAAAAAAAATAAGAGAGATGTGTAAGGAATTTGAAATACATAGCAGAAGCACTCTTATAGAAATTGCAAAACTGAAAAATGAACAGGACATGGAAAGACTTATAACAGAAATCATAGAAAGGGGCCTTAAACGAGAAGATACGAGAGAACTTTCAAAAAAAATAAAGGGAAAAATCAAAAAAATAAAGAGATTTATCTACAACTACAGCCCCAAACAAGATGACTATTTCAACCTGAGAATAGAATTTAAAAAAGAAACAGTCAGCAAAGAAGAAATTATCAAGATTTTGGAAGATGTCATAAACAAATTGAAATCCCAGAAAATATAGGCAAAAGGGGAGTTATCTTTTTATTTTTTTATAATTTTGATTAAATCCAAAAATTTATATTTAAGTTGACATAATATTCCTTATGCGACGCAATTTATCCTTTTTTTTCTATTTTTTTATCTTTTTAAGGCAAGAAAAATGATTTTTGCTTTAGTATAAAACCCCTCTTTTTGGCTATTCTTATAAGCCCTTGCTCATTGCAGATAAAAAATCGCTGTTTGTCTTTGTTTTTGAAATTTTCTCGATGAGCAATTCCATAGCATCAACTTCTGAAAGCTGGCTCAAGACTTTCCTAAGTATCCAAATTCTGCTCAATTCTTTTTCTTCGATCAGAAGCTCTTCTTTTCGTGTTCCGGAGCGACTGATATCAATTGCAGGAAAAAGTCTCTTATCAACCAATCGACGGTCCAGATTGATTTCCAAGTTTCCTGTTCCTTTGAACTCTTCAAAAATCACTTCATCCATCCGGCTTCCCGTATCAATAAGAGCTGTAGCCATAATTGTCAAGCTTCCCCCCTCTTCAACTTTTCTTGCTGAGCCAAAAAACTTTTTTGGTTTATTCAAAGCATTGGCGTCTATCCCTCCAGAAAGGACTTTCCCAGAGGGAGGAATAATCGCATTATGAGCCCTTGCCAAGCGAGTGATACTGTCAAGCAAAACGGTGACATCCCTTTTTATCTCAACGAGTCTCTTAGCTCTTTCAAGTACAATATTGGCCACCTGAGCGTTTCGAGCCGGAGGCTCATCAAATGTCGAGGCAACAACCTCTGCGTTGACGCTTCTCTGAAAATCAGTTACTTCTTCTGGTCGTTCTGCAACCAACAGCACGATGAGAAAAATTTCAGGATGATTCTTTTCAATGGACTTGGCAATTGTTTTTAAAAGGGTCGTTTTCCCAGCTCGCGGGGGTGAAACAATGAGCCCTCTCTGGCCTTTTCCTATAGGCGTTAAAAGATCCATAATCCTTGCGTTAATATTTTTAGGATTACCGTCCTGCAAATGAATCTTCTCAAAAGGATACAAAGGTGTCAGATTGTCAAAGTGAACATTTCTCCTTGCATCAAGAATAAATTCAGGATGAGTAAAATTTATCGCTTCAATCTTAATCAGAGCAAAATATTTCTCTCCATTCTTGGGGGGTCTGACAATGCCAGAAATTGTGTCTCCTGTCCGAAGCTGGAATTTCCTGATTTGTGAAGGAGAAACATAGATATCATCCTGGCTGGGCAAATAACTGAATTCAGGTGCTCTCAAAAATCCGAATCCATCATCAAGGCACTCCAGCACACCCTCAGAAAAAAGCAATCCATTTTTTTTCGCCTGGGCCTCTAAAATCTTGAAAATCAAGTTGTGCTTACTGGAATCTTCTATTTCTTTATCAGAAATACCTATAGGGCCAGCAATTTTCAATAATTCTGGCATGTCTTTTTCTTCAAGGTCAACCAAATTGTACTCTTTCATTTTTTTACCTCTCTGTTATTTTTTTTGAGTTAATTAATATATGTGGTTTGAAAAAAGCTCTTTAATTTTATTATTTTCAATGAATTAAAGGCGGTTCCTGAGGTCCCTCTCCCTTCCCTTCCTCCTGAGAAATATCTGCAGAAATAGCAATTGTTTCCTTTTCTCCCTTTACTTTCTGAGGCAATTCTCTTGTCAGGGCAATTTTCAAGACCTCATCCATGTTCTCCACAAGATGAATCTTCATATCCTTTTTGATAATCTTCGGCATATCTTTCAAATCAGGCTTATTGTCCAGAGGAAGGATGGTTTCTTTTATTCCTTCCCGATGAGCACCCAACAGTTTTTCTTTGATGCCCCCGACAGGAAGAACCCTTCCTTTGAGAGTGATCTCACCGCTCATAGCTACTTTTTTACGGACAGGAATTTCTGTCAGCAAAGAGATGATCGAAGTAGCAATAGTTATTCCGGCTGACGGGCCTTCCTTTGGGATCGCCCCTTCAGGAGCATGAATGTGGATATCAAAATTCTTGTGCAGATCTTTGGCAATGTTTAACTCGTAGATCTTCCCTCGGACAAAACTGAAAGCTGCCTGGGCCGATTCCTGCATGATCTCGCCAAGCTGGCCAGTTAAGGTGAAGTTTCCTTTGCCGTGAACCTTTGTTGCCTCAAAAGTAAGGAGCTCTCCTCCAAATTCTGTCCAGGCCATGCCAACGGAAACCCCCACTTCGTCTTTTTTATCAATTTCTGGCCGTCTAAACTTGGGAATGCCCAGGTGGGATTCAAGATTTTTGGGAGTGACCCTCTCCCTATAGCCTTTCCCCTTTGAAACGACCTTTTTTACAACTTTGCGGCAAATGGAAGTTATCTCGCGCTCTATATTTCTTACTCCTGCTTCGCGTGTATACTCCCGAATAAGTTTCATAAAAGCCTTATCAGAGATTTGGAGGTTATCTTTTTTAAGACCATGGGCTTTCATCTGCTTGGACAACAAAAATTTCTTGGCTATCTGCAATTTTTCATCCTCTGTATAGCCAGGAAGACGAATAATCTCCATTCGATCCATCAAAGGCCGAGGGATAGGGTCAGGCATATTGGCTGTAACAATGAACATCACCTGAGAAAGATCGAAGTCCGTATCGATATAATGATCGAGAAAAGTATTGTTCTGTTCGGGGTCTAAAACTTCCATCAGTGCCGAAGCTGGATCTCCTCGAAAATCCATGCTCATCTTGTCTACCTCATCCAGCAGAAACACAGGATTCTTGGTTCCAGCGCGTTTGACCATCTGGATAATCCTTCCTGGATAGGCACCGATGTAAGTCCTTCGATGCCCTCTGATCTCGGCTTCATCCCTGACGCCGCCCAAGGAAAGGCGAACGAATTTCCTCCCTGTTGCTCGGGCGATGGAACGCCCCAGAGAGCTCTTCCCTACTCCTGGAGGACCTACGAAGCCCAAAATGACTCCCTTTGGGGTTTTCACCAATTGCCGGATGGAAAGATACTCCAAAATCCTTTCTTTGACCTTTTCTAAACCATAATGGTCTTCATTCAAAATCTTTTCAGCTTCTTTAAGATCTCTTTTCTCTCGTGATTTTTTGTTCCAGGGTAAAGAAAGCAACCAATCCAAATAATTGCGACAGACCGTGGCCTCTGCTGACATGGGCGGCATTGTCTCCAGCCTTTCGATTTCTTTACACGCCTTGTCTTCTGCATCCGGAGGCATTTTGGCTTTTGCCACTTTTTGTTTGAGCTCTTCAATCTCGTTCGGCTGCTCCTCTTTTCTGAAGCTACCCCCTCCACGAAAAGCATTTTGCCCTGACTCCCTTAAAAGAATCTTGCGCCGGGCTGTCTTTTGACCGTCTTTTCTTAATTTCGAATGAACCTTTAAAATTTCATTTTCTAAGAGGAAGTTCAGCCTTCGCAATCTTTCCAAACAGTTGATGGTCTCCAACAAGTTCTGTTTCTCTTCCAAAGGCAGATAGACGTGAGAAGCGACGATGTCGGCAATCCGATCAGGAGTATGGTCCCTCAGGGCAGGAATGATCGATTGGAAATTGGCATTCTGGCTGAGCTTTAAATAATCTTCAAAAAGAGCCAGGACTCTCTTTAACACTTCTCTCATTTCTGGACTCGTGTCTTCTATTTCTTTTATTTCCTTAGCCAGGACTTGATAAAAAGGATACGTGCTCAGATATTCGATGATGCGCGCTCTCTTCTTCCCTTCACAAATCACCTTGATATTTTTATCATCCATCTTCACCGATCGAATAATTTTTGCGATGACTCCCATGGAATAGATATCTTTTGGACTAGGATTGTCCAAGGAAGCATCCATCTGGGCTGATAGAAAAATCCACTTGTCTGACTCGCCTGCCTTTTCTAGGGCCTGGATAGAAGATGGCCGGCCAATGATAAAAGGGACCAAAGTGGAAGGGAAAATGACAAGGTCCCTTAAAGGAATGAGAGGAACATTTTTGATGACTTCTGAATGTTCGTTGGCATCTTGCATGATTAGACTCCGACAGCTTTCTTTAATCTATCAAAACTCAATTCATTCTTTTCAACCATTTTGTTTGTTATTTCAATTTTTGTCGATTTTTTTGTGGAGGGGAGATGGAACATCATATCGAGCATCAAATCTTCAATGATTGTCCTCAACCCTCTGGCACCCAATTTCTTATCAAGGGATTTTTGAGCGATGGAGATGAGAGCATCCCTCGTGAATTCAAGCTCAACTCCTTCCATTTCAAAAAGCTTCTGGTATTGTTTAATGATGGCATTCTTGGGTTTGGTGAGAATGTCGATCAAATCTTTTACATCTAATTCAGAAAAAGCGGCCACAACAGGAATTCTGCCAACAAGTTCTGGGATTAAACCGTATTTGATTAAATCCTGGGGAATTAACTCGTTATAAATTTCAGCTGAAGAATCCTTATTTCTGATTTTGGAATCGGACTTAAAACCGACAGCCGATTTGCCAATTCGCTGGGCGATAATTTTATCAAGACCGACAAAAGCCCCCCCACAAATAAACAAGATGTCTGTAGTATCAATGGGAATGAATTCCTGGTAAGGATGTTTTCGCCCTCCTTGAGGAGGAATATTGGCTACTGTTCCTTCTATGATCTTGAGCAGGGCTTGTTGAACCCCCTCCCCTGAGACATCCCTTGTGATCGAGGGGCTGTCGCTTTTCCGGCTGATCTTATCGATTTCATCAATATAGACGATTCCTTTCTGAGTCTTTTCAATGGTGCCTTTGGCTGCTTGAAAAAGTTTGAGGACAACATTCTCCACATCCTCCCCGACATAGCCAGCTTCTGTAAGGGTGGTTGCATCCGCTATGGCAAAGGGGACAGAAAGTATTTTGGCCAGGATCTGGGCCATTAAAGTCTTCCCAGTACCTGTTGGGCCGATAAGAAGAATGTTGCTTTTTGTGATCTCGACTTCCGAGCTGTTTTTTTTCTGGTTGATCCGCTTGTAATGATTGTAAACAGCTACAGAGATTTTTTTCTTGGCCAATTCTTGACCGATAATGTATTCATCTAAGGCACTTTTAATCTGAAGAGGGGTTGGAAATTCAGGTTTTTGTCTTTTTTCTTCTTCTTTGATTTTATCTGAAACAATAATAGAATGAGCAAGTTCTACACAATTGTCGCATATGAACACTCCTCCAGGTCCCGCAATCAGTTTCTTCACTTGAGTCTGAGTCCGGTTGCAGAAATTGCATTTGACTAGCGTATTGATGTTCTGTTGATAACTGTCAACCATGTTCCTCTCTTTTAATTTATAATCATAGCTTCAGGAATGAAAGTAGAAGAGCCTATTTTTTTGATTGGGTTCTTGTGGTGATGATATGGTCTATCAATCCGTAATCTACGGCTTGAGCGGCAGTCATGATGAAATCCCTTTCGATATCAGCCTGGATCTTTTCTTTCTGTTGATGTGTGTGTTTTAATAAAATATGATAAATATTTTCTCTTATTCTAAGAATTTCTTGAGCTTGGATAGCAATATCAGAAGCCTGCCCCTGGTAGCCTCCAAAAGGCTGATGAAGAATAATCCGAGAGTTAGGAAGAGAATAACGCTTTCCAGGCGTACCTGAGGCGAGCAATACAGCGGCCATACTTGCCGCCTGTCCAACGCAAGTTGTTGATATTTCAGAATTTATGAATTGCATCGTATCATAGATGGCTAACCCGGAGGTAATACTTCCTCCTGGGGAGTTGATATAAAGGGAAATTTCTTTTTCTGGGCTTTCAGCCTCAAGGTAAAGAAGCTGGGCGATGACGGAATTGGCAACCTCATCATTTATTTCAGACCCTATAAAAATAATGCTATCCTTGAGGAGACGAGAATAAATATCATAAGCGCGTTCGCTTCTTCCGTCTTGTTCAACAACAAAAGGGATTAAAGTCATCTGAAATCTTTTTATTCTATTATAGCGTTTTTAACCAAAAAGTCAACTGTCTTCTTGAAAAGCAGGTTGTTTCTTAGAGTTTCTCTTCTCCCCTCTTTGTTCATATCCTCTATGAGCTTTGCCAAGGGAATGTTGTTGGCCTTTGCTATTGCATTTAGCGCCTCGTCCATTTCTTCTTCTGTTATTTCCCAACCCTCGTTTTCAGAAATTTTTTTCAGGATCAAATGTTTTTTAAGATTCTCCTCAGCTTGGTTCTTTGCTTCAGCTTTTAGCGCTTCACTCTGCTCTTTTTTCAAATCTTGGTGGGGCGTGGAAGAAAGAAGGCTCTTCAAAAGAGTTCTGGACTCCTGTTCAACAAAGATTTCTGGAAGTTCGATGCTCAACGCGTCGGATATTTTTTTTATAATCTCCTCAGCCATTTCCTTTTTCAGGCTGTCTTCTTTCGAAGCGGTGAGTTCATTCCTGATTTTATCTTTTAAACTTCTCAAATCTTCGTACTCTCCCAAATGCTTTGCAAACTCATCATTTATTTCAGGTATTTTCTTTTCCTTAATAGAAATAACTTTCAATCTGTATTCAATTTCTTTTCCAGCCAATTTCTTATTTTCGTGATCTTGATTGTAAGAAAGAACAAAGGAACGTTCCTCATTTACTTTTAGCCCTATCAAGCTCTCATTCAGAATTTTCTCATTCTCGGCGTGCCCTGCCAGAATGACAACCTTTTCTGAAGGAAAAAGTTTTTTTGTTTTCATGTCTTTTCCTTGGAGCTCTGCCACCACATAGTCCCCAGCCACCACTCCCCTACCCTCAACGGGGACATATTCGGCAGATTTTTGTCGAAGTTCTTCCAGAGCTTGGTCAATTTCTTTCTCTTCCACTCTGACATTCTTTTTCTTCAGCCGAATTTTTCTGTACCCAGGTAGGTCAAACTCTGGCCAAACTTCAAAAGAAGCTTTGAAATGTAGGGGCTGCCCTTCTTCAAAATGAAGGTCGCCGATCACGGGAATGGTGATGGGATTGATGTTGTGAGTTTTGAGACTCTCGCTCAGAGCTTTGGGTGCTAAGGAATCAACCAGAGAATTTTGAATTTCAGGATAAAACATGCGTTTCACCAAATCTTTAGGAGCTTTTCCAATTCTAAAACCATTGAGTTTGACTCGGGATGAATAGCGCGCAACTGTCTTCTCCAATTCCCTGCTGACTTCCTCAGCTTCTATTTCCAGCTCAATTTCTTTTTTGGTAGAGCTGATTGTTTTTATCGTGCTTTTCATTGTCTTTTATTCCTTATTCTTTCTCCATCAGGCAATAGGGATAAGTAATTTTTGTTTCTGTTTTCTTAGTACAGACAAAATCAGGTAAATCTCTTTATTTAAGCAGGTCAAATGGGCAGAGCGGGAGTCGAACCCGCACTCCTTCAACAGGAACTAGGTCCTAAGCCTAGCGCGTCTGCCGATTCCGCCACCTGCCCTTGAAATTTAAATTTCGATTAAGCGAAAAGATTCATAGAAAAAAATTTTATGTTACTAGGACCCAGTTCGTATTAAGGAAATGAAGTTATGGAATATTCTATCTAATAGAGTTTTTTACCATAATTGAGGTTCTTTTGTCAATTCTCTCTCTTCTTTGTGTCTCTCTTCTTTTTGCCTCTGGACCTCGATCAAAAGCATCGTTCTTTTTTCCTATCTCAGCAATTTCTTTAGCTTCTGGGCAAGATTTGGGTCAATATTGACAAGAGCTTTATAGACCTCTCTCGCACTGTAATTATCTCTGAGGTTCAAATAGGCAATAGCTAAATTGTACTGAGCAACGCCATAATCAGGCCGAAGCTCCACACATTTTATCAAGGGCTCTAGAGCAGATTTAAAGTCCTTAAGTAACATGTAACCGATGCCGACGTTGAACCAACCATCCGCATTGTCGGGAGAAATTTCAACAAATTTTTTAAATGTTGCTATCGATTCTTTGTATCTTTTCATCTTAGAGTAACAAAATCCAATTTGGTAGTAGGACAAATCGTAATCGGGTCGGATGGATAAAGACTGTTGAAACGCTTTTATAGCTTCATCATACTTTTCCAGCTTAACATACATAACGCCAAGGTTATAGGCAGCCTCCACGCTATTGGGATCAAGCTCAACCACTTTCTTTGCCGCATCAATGGCCTTGTCGTAGAGTTTGGCACTATCGTACATGTACACAATCATTCTATAATATTGGATGGCATCCTTAGGTTTCAGCTCGGCAAGAAATTTATAAACTTCCTCTGCTTTTTCATACTGGCCTGCTTTCTGATAAACCTGGCTTAAATTGTAGTTGATTTGCGCATCTTCGGGCTGACCTTTCAAGGCTTGCTGGAAAGCGGCAATAGCGTTTTCAAACTGCCCAAGTTCCATCCGGCACAGACCTAAATGGAAATAGGCTGTCCAAGGATTTTCTGGCTTTAAGTTGAGGTATTTTTCATAGGCTTCTGAAGCTTTGGCAAAATCCTTGAGTTCTTCGTACGCACTGGCGATAGAATTATATGCCTGATTGTTATCAGGATTAAGCTCAATGGCCTTCTCCATAGATGCGATGGCTTCCTTGTAGCGCTGCATCTTGAAGCCGATAAGACCTAAGCTTAAATGAGCATCAGCTCTTTTTGGGTCAAGTTCTATAACTTTCTGATAAGCCCCAGCAGCAGATCGATAGTCTCTTTGGCTGGAATAGACAGATGCTAAAAGAGAATGGACTTCGATGAGCGTGGGATTTGATGTAGCAACTTTTTCTAGATATTTTTGGGCAGTGCTCGTATCATCCAGTTTAGCAGAAGCCCTTCCCACAAAATATGCACCTTCAAAGGTCGACAAATAATCCTCACGTTGCCAATTTTTAAATTCTATGGCTTTCACTTCTCTTTTCAAAGATTTCAGGATATTGATGGGAATAATGAATTTCAGGCGCTTTTCCAAAGCGATATTTATTCCTAGAACCTGACCGTTGGCATCAAGCAGGGGGCCCCCGCTCGAAACTTCAGGAATTTTGATAGAAGAATCGACGAATCTTTGTGTAGGGGAAAGCTCAAAGAACTTTTGAATTGTTCCTTCTAAAATGACGATTTCCGAAGCCTCGTTTGTCCCAATGGCAAAAACTCGTTTTCCCATCTCTAATGCATCGGAGTTTCCCAGGGAGAGAGCTTGAGCTTTTCCCTTAATTTTTAAAAGAGCGAGGTCAAGATTTTTATCAACAGCCACAATTCCCTCGACTTTCATTTTCTTCTTTTTAAAATTTATGCCCTCAACCTCTGAAGCCTGGCTGATCAGATGGTAAGTTGTGGCAATGATCTCTTCACTCACGGCAAAGGCCGTTCCTTTGCCTATTTCTTCTTTTTTATCCCCATAAATGATCAGAGATAGGACGCCGGCATTATTTTGGGCCAAAACTTTTGAAGCCTCTTCAGTCTGAGAAAAAAGTAAAGGAACAGAAAATAGACAAAAAAGAAGCAGAATGATCCCTTTTTGTTTTTCGATTCGCATTTTTTCCTCCTTTTTAAGCACAGCGATAATCTTTTCAAAAATCATGAACTATTAAATTTACACATTGAAAAATATTCTGTCAAATCCTATTTTGACATAGATTGCATCTCTTTTTCCGTGATGAGTAGAAATTAAAAAATGCGAATGGGTGGCGCGGTGTGCGCCCTGCAACGCCCGCAGCGTAGGGGACCCCTCTCTTGATGGGTGCGGAGCGAGGACGGACAGGGACACACCGCGACAGG
>Ga0315296_10000057_pt1 | contig 113841 bp, 24 predicted proteins | sample YL17G14_18_MG_FD_203921 | JGI IMG/M metagenome (GOLD analysis project Ga0315296, IMG submission 203921) | Sediment microbial communities from Yellowstone Lake, YNP, Wyoming, USA - YL17G14_18 | ecosystem: Environmental > Aquatic > Freshwater > Lake > Sediment | place: USA: Wyoming | collected... | reverse complement strand
CCACCAGCATGCACAGAATTGAAGAAGGTAATCATATTCGTGCTCTTACGCATCAAAGTTAAAATATCCAAAACATCATCTTTCACGATCTTCTGCTCTCTCCGCTGACTCTCTTTGCCAATGTCAGGTATCCATAAGAAATGCCCTTCTTTCTCAAACGGAGAGAAATTATAATAAGCTCTCCAAACACGACCGTTAAGTTCTATTTCAACTGAACAAGGCCTATTAAGCAAACCCTCAGGGCAAGAGAAACCACACTTTTCCTCGTGAGGAAGTAGGTCGGGTTGCCTCCCTGCCGGTTTTGCTTTTGGTGAGCCTCCTCGCCTTAAGCCACGATATTCATTCAACTGAGCAATGAAATCACTCCCTTCAATACGCCTTTCCTCAATCCTGAAATCTATACTTTCACCTTTACTCACATTCCATCCATAGAACTCAGTTTCCCCTTTATCATTCAATCTCAATCCAGTCTCAATCTCATCTCCCGGATAATCCGGATGGTTACTAAATCTTTTCTTAAATTCCCCTTGACTAATTGACTCTTTCCAGCTCTTGCTTACATCTTGGTTGTTTATTATTATCCTCTTCTGATCCTCGTTAGCTAATCTCTCCATAAGTTCTTGGGTACCAAAGGAAATATTATGTCGGCGAGTTAAATTGAGGGCTTGCTGGTGGGAAAATCCTAAGATATGGAGGACATCGTGGGAGACTGCTTCAAAAATCTGGTCTGGTGAAGCCCTCGTGGCAAACCCTGCTGAAAGATAGATGTTCCTCCTCCTTGTTCCGTAATGGGCTGCGGCATACTTTCCTTTAACCCAGAATAGATTCTTTCCCGAATCTAAGAAGATAATACTCAAATGCCTCTTCAAATCGCTCTTCTTTTTATTGAATTCTTCTCCATTCCTTACCCCATTCTTCCTCAATGTCTCTCTCTGACTTGCCGAAAGACTGCTGTATTCCAGACCATCCAGAAATTCGAAAACTCTCCTTCTCAATGCTGACCGACTCTTATCCCCTGTAAATCTTCTACTTACATCCTTCCTGTTCCTGAAAAGATTCCCGATAAGTTCATTAAGTCCATCCATCACCCTAGCAAGATTTTCCCGTGCTAATTTTTCTTCTAATCCTTTCCCTTTTTGTATTATATATTCCAAAATATCTTCCGGGCAGTTTGGATTCCTAGCTAAGCAGCGCCACACATAACGCCATTCCTCTTCAGGATCCTCAAACCTCTGCCAAATCTCCCTCAAAGTATCTCCCGGGGTAGATTCATTTCTTGCAATCGCCATCAAAATTGACCACTCGAAGAATCCCCACTTTTTCTGTTCTTCCAACCATTTCCAGCATGCCGCTAATATCTCTGCCTTTTTTGTATGCCACGCAAGAATTAATCTAATGCTAGGCTCCAATTTATTTACAGCCTTATCTATAGGTGAGCTTAAGGATAGTCTATCTTGTTCAGCCAAATTCCTGTCGCTCTCCCATTCCCTTCCTTTTCTCTCTGCATAATACTTGAGAAGCTCTCCCTGTAGTCTTTTACAGACATTAATTATATTCTGACGGTGTCTCTCCAACTTCGTTCTGAATTCATTCAGTTTCATTCCCAAATTCTCTGCAATTTTTTCTTGGCTTTTCGTATCAAGGACGTCTCTATCAATAACTTCACCTTTTAAGGAATGTAATTCATTTCTTACTTTTAAGAAAAAGTCCATAGCCTTCAGAATCTCACTCTTCTCTTCTTCCGTGATATATCCTTTGCTCATCAGATAATCTAAAATCCCCTGCAAATCGGAAGCAGAAACTGGTAACTTTTCTTCCCTGTAGATTGGATAACAACAAATCCCGTTCAATATATCTCTAAGATACCCCTTGGATAATTTCAATTGCGGCTCATCTTCGCTATAGTCTTCGCTAAGCATTGTCAATAGTAACCCTCTAATTATGGAGCGCTGAATTAAGATGTCTATGTTTCCAGAAGCTTTTAGTTCTGCTTTTGCTTTGACCTCATTAAATAGTCTTTGGTCACCGTAAATGCGTGTTGCTCCCTCTATAACATCTATGTGAACTATACTTGTATGACCTTTCTCAACGAACTCATCAACAGTATGCCACTCAAAGAAGTTTATTTTGTTCTTACTGAAACCTCTTCTTCTCATTTCTTCCTTAATTTTCTCTTCTATTCCTTCCACTTTGTCTTTTTCAAACTTGTCCTCATCTACGAGTAAAATAAGATCAGCATCAGAACATAAAACCATCTCCTCCCTAGCAATGCTACCCCCAGCTAATAGTGCAATCCCATCTCCATCTGGGAAAATCTCTTTCACAATTTGCGTTAGAGCTTTGACGAATTGCCCTGTATAATCCTTAGCCTTCTCAAGGCCATCTATCTTCCCTGCATCTCGGTCCCTTTTTTCATCTTGTGTAGCCAACGTATTCATAAGTTCCTGGGCACCAAAGGAAGGAGTTAAAGAAGTGGCTTGGGGGTGGGAAAATCCTAAGATATGGAGGACATCGTGGGAGACTACCTCAAAAATCTGGTCTGGTGAAGCCCTCGTGGCAAACCCTGCTGAAAGATAGACGTTCCTCCCCCTTATTCCGTAATGGGCTGCGGCATACTTTCCTTTAACCCAGAATAGATTCTTCCCTGAATCTAAAAAGATAATACTTAAATGTCTCTTCAAATCGCTCTTCTTCTTATTAAACTCCTGCTCATTTCTTATCCCGTTTCTCCCTAAGGTCTCTCTTTGACTTGGCGTGAGATTGCTATATTCCAGACCATCGAGAAACTCAAAAACTCTCCTCCTCAATGCTGAACGGCTCTTATCCCCTGTAAATCTCTTGCTAACATTTCTCCTATTCCTGAAAAGATTTCCAATAAATGCATTCAATCCATTTATCACTCTATGTGCCCTCTCCTCAATATTCCCAAAAGTTACATTTTGTCCTTGAATACCAAGTATCTCTTCCTCAACTTTACGAGGAGTAAGAGTTGCTTTCTTAAGGGCTGCCCTTACCTTCTCATAGGTAGTTGCTGCATAATCCCGTCTATTAGCCAAAATAAACTTGCCCGCTATCTCCATAGAAGCTATTTTAGTATCGGGAAATTCATCAGTTATTTCATTATCTTTATCTCTGGGAATCAAATATATCTTTCCTTTAGTCAATATGATGTTCATCGGTATTCCTCTTTGTTGCAAAGCATCGATCGTCCTAAAGGCCACATCTGTTAGTTGCGAACTGTCCAAAGATTCAAATAGAATAACACCAGCAGGATAATCTCTGGAGATCTTTATTGAGACTCCATTTTCCGTTCTTTTTCTAACAAATCGGGCTTGCTCTATTAAAGTTGGCTGGGAGTGATGAATGGCCTGGAAGTGTATATGATCCTGAGACGCCCCAGCCCATGGACTATTATAGAAGACCAAGAGATTTCTACTTCTTTGCGTAAGGTCTACCATATCTTCCAAGTCCTCCTTACGCACCCTTTGGCATCTTTCTTTTTTCCTTACAAGATTACCATCTTCATCTTCAGGAACAATCAAGAAATGTCCTCTCTTCTCAAACTGTCTTCTCTGTCCATATATTCTCCAATGGTATTTGCGACCTCTTGGCTTGAATCTAGTATATAATTCTGGATCAGGTAGCAAGTACTTACACAAAACGCATTGGTTAGTATCATGAGGTTCTACTCCAGGAGTAGTACTTCCCGGTCTTCCTGCCCTATGACCATTGAGTTGAACAACAAAGTCATTTACTTTTCTTTCAGCAGTAAACATCCTCTCACCAGTCAAAGACCTCTCTAATTTCTTATCAGGATCAATCCATCTAACTTCAACTTCTTCAATTCTTTGCGGGGTTTTCTTATCAATAACTGTTACATTAGTATTAATAGGCAAATCTTTAATATTTGAATTGACAACTTTGCCATTCACTTCTGTAATAGTGCCTATGTATTCAGAATTCTCATCTACAATCTCTATAAAGGGTTGTTCTCTAATTTCCCGTTCCTCATCAAGTTCCAACCCAAGCACAGGACTATCTTTCTTATCAATACGGTCTTTCCATTTTTCTGTAATATTCTCATTATCTATGAAAATTTCTTCGGCTAGTGTGTTCATCAATTCCTGGGCACCAAAGGAAGGAGTCAAAGAAGTGGCTTGCTGGTGGGAAAATCCTAAAATGTGGAGAACATCGTGGGTGACTGCTTCAAAAATCTGGTCTGGTGAAGCCCTTGTGGCAAATCCTGCATAAACATAAACATTCCTTCTCCTTCTTCCATAATGGGCCGCGGCATATCTTCCCCTTACCCAGAATAGATTCTTCCCTGTATCAAGGAATTTAATACTCAAATGCCTCTTCAAATCGCTCTTCTTTTTATTAAACTCTTCCTCATTTCTTATCCCGTTCTTTCGTAAGGTCTCTTGTTGACTTTGGGTGAGATTACTATATTCCAGACCTTCCAGGAATGCGGAAACTCTCTCCTTTAATTTCTCCGCACTCTTCTCCCCAGTAAATTCTCCAGTCACATCTTTCCCCTCCACGAAAAGACTCTCCACCAAATCATTCAACCCATCAATAATCCCGTGCAATTTCTCCCCAATATTTCCAAAGGTAATATTGCCTTTCTGATGCCCTATTGCAGATAATTTTCTTAATTGGCGGAGTATAAAACTATCCGGGTCCGGAAGTACATTATCATTAATCAAACGCAAAATTTCTTCTAATATCTTATTTCTTTCTGCTACGGCAGATTTTCTAACTTTGCCAATTCTCTGAATATCTCCTTTAACGTTGACACATGCTTTTAGAAAATCAAAATTTGACCTCCTCAGTTTTATTAACAATTGTTCTGCTATACTACGTTCAGCAGCGGGTACATTTCCTCTAGTTATTCCTTGTAAACAATAAACTAGTTGGCTAGTTTGTTTCTCCCATTTCTTTAGCTCTTTAAATATGCGGCCAACAACTTTATCTTCAAACTCATAAGGATAAGACAAAGTATTTAAATCTAACATATGCCGCGAAAGTCCAAGCATATCAACAAAAGCACTACCTGCCTGTACACGAAGTTCGCCTGTTATCTTTGAAGTAGTATCAACTAAACCAGTAGTTTCAAGAAAAGCAATATTTTCTCTTAATTCATCTAAGTTCATCAGTGGATCAAACATAATAAAGCCAGGCTCTACAATAATCCCCAATTCATTCAGAATAGATACTGCCTGTTTATTCTCTTCCGCCGAAACCCCTTTCTTAAATCTTTCTAATTGTGTATTCGAACCTGATTCTATGCCTAAGAAAACGATATAAAGTCCGGCCTCTTTAAGTAGATGAAATAATTCTTTTCTCTGTTGGTTCTTGCTCTCCCCACTCTTTGCTAAATATATAGCGGCTGTTCGTGTTGATATAGAAAACTGCATTTGTGGGTTGATTCTACCTTCTTCTTTAGCTCTAATTATTTCTCTTGCCAATTCAGCTGCCCTTTCAACGCCAGGGCCTATAAAATCTTCATCAACAAAATAAACATTTCTAACTCCTTTTTCTGATAATTCTTCTAATTCCTTTATTACTTTTTCTACAGGGAAAGGTCTCCATTTTCTAAACCTATGTTTAACTGCACAAAAAGTGCATCTATTCCAAGGACATCCTCTGCTGCCTTCTATGGTAACAATTCCACCTTTATCAATAACATGCTGCAGAGTATCTCTTGCAGGTCTTATAATTTGAGCTAAATCAACCGGTCTTCGTATGGTCTCTACAATTTTTCCACCTAAATTTAATGCTAAATTACATACCTCGTGTTTTATTAACTGCTCCTTTATAAATCTGAGATTAGCTCTATGTCTTGGGGAAACTTTCTCATTTAGAACCTTAGCAATTCCTAACATTGCTTCCTCACCTTCGCCTATCACAATTATTATGTCTTTATATTGTTTAGTCAAAATCTCATGAGCAAATGTGGCAACCGTATTACCTAAAACAACCAAAGGCCTTTGTTCACTACTAAATTTGTCCGAGAAAACACTATCCAACAGTTTTGCAGCAGCTTTATAACTTCCTATCTTAATAGACAAACCAAGTATATCTATTCGCTGGATTCTAATCTTTTCTAAAATAGTCTCAATGGTATCACCCAATTGCATATCTATAATTTCTACAATTACATTTCCGCCGTAAAATTTTCTTAAATATCCAGCTATAACTTCAACTCCCAACGCTTCATTAATTTCATGCCTTGGGGAAGCTAAATCAACCAGTAGCACCTTAATAGGATCTAACCTATCCAGGATTTTTTCGGAAATATGGAAAGGTCCTTTCAGAAATAAATGTCGCGATTTGTCTTCTTTGGCTAACATATCCATTAATTCCTGGGAATCAAAAGCAATATCATATTGGCGAGCTAAATTGAGGGCTTGGCGGTGGGTAAATCCTAAGATGTGGAGGACATCGTGGGAGACTACTTCAAAAATCTGGTCGGGCGATGCCCTCGTGGCAAACCCTGCTGAAACATATACATTCCTTCTCCTTCTTCCATAATGTGCTGCAGCATATCTACCCTTTACCCAGAATAGATTCTGCCCCGAATCTAAGAAGATAATACTCAAATGCCTCTTCAAATCGCTCTTCTTCTCGCTAAACTTCTGCTCATTTTTTATCCCGCTTCTCCTTAAGGTCTCTCTCTGACTTGCCGAAAGACTGCTATATTCCAGACCATCCAGAAACTCAAATACTCTCCTCTTTAATAATGACCGATTCTTCTCTCCTGTAAATCTTCTACTTACATCTTTCCTATTCTTGAAAAGGTTCCCAATCAAGTCATTCAACCCACTTCTAATCCGATGCAGTTTCTCCCCAATATTCCCAAAAGTAACATTAATCTTTATATTTGCAAATAAGACACTCGCCGGCATACCTGGCTTAAATGGCACTATTCCGCGTCTTAGTTGCTCTTCAACGCTTCGCCCATTAGCTTCAGCAACTTTTCCATACCAATCTTGGGTCTTCAAAAATTCTTCGAGTGCTCGTCGTGCCTCTTGATATTTGCCCGGCTTAATCCAAATCTCCATCCAGCCACCCCAACCTGCACCAAAGTGGCGACATGACCCTGGACTCAGGCACCATGGTTGATTCATAGCCCATTGTGCAATGGCCTTTATATTATTACTGGAATTTCTATAATTGTCCCGTAGACTCTCATAGCCAGCTCTTTGTAGTTCGCCAAATCTTTGTAATGCGAGTTCTCGTTCTCTGCCTCTCTTTTGCACAGCATTACTTAAGACTTGCTTTATTTCCTGTGCCCTATCATGATCGCCTATGGCATGGAGCACTGTACCTTGTAGATTGTATTTTATGCTATCTACCTTTATACCCATCTGCCTTGCAGCAGCCGTAACTCTATCAAAGAACTCCTCAGGTATTCTGTATCTTTGTATTAATTCCCGCTTAGTAGCTTCGCAAGGAAGATTTTCCGTAATCCAATCACGCAGTTTTTCTTCAGTTACTTCTACGCCCAGCTTCTGTAGCATACTACGAGCGAAGAAAGCTGGCTTCAAAAATACAGGATATAACCTCTTCCTATCATAGAGGTAAGGTTTGCCATTGTGGTTGGGGTCTATATCGGCATATAACTCTTGAATCCTTTGAGGATCCAAGTTCGCAAATTGAGACGATAATCCATCCAACTTCTGCGCTAGTATCCACGAACCTAACTCTCCCTCGATAACCCTTACGTTATATTCTTCTTGGGCCTTTTCTTTTGGGCCAGTATCTAACAATATAGCTTCTAAATCACGGGGTAGGTCAAATGGCGTTATAATCGTCTTGTCTCTGCCATGTTCATCTAAGCGCGGAACACAATCTATCGCGGCCCCTAACAATTGGCCGGGTTCGAGGGGAACACGTCCTACCGTGGAACTACCCTGGTCGAGCTTTCCACAAGGAAAGCCTATCTTGGCTTGCGCCTCACGTCCGATTTCTATAACCTCCCCATCTGTCATCCTACCCATGATGCCAAGGAGTGCTTCTATAGCGTATATATGTGCTTCTTCAAAACCAGCTGAAGATGACATATTGGACTCTATCGGTATACCTCCGTATTCTTGTCTACCATCTACCAAAATACACATCCCCGGAAGGCTCTCTATGCCGTAACTGCGCAGTCTTTGGAACAATGCCTGGAAAAGTGCCACTGAATAATCTGTCCACGGAACTTCGGATTTGCTCCTTCTTGGTTGAATCTTAATCTCCGGTATACTTGATATATCAAACGATTTCCCAGGAAATCTCTCCGGCTCTGTATTATTCAATACAAGGTCTCTACCTTTTGGATTAATCCCTGCTATGACTATAGTATCCTGTATAGTGGGAATTCCTAATGACTCTGCATCGTTGTAGTCGGTATGTTCGTTTGCGGTGATACGACCAGGAGTTCTGGCTATGACAACCATATTTATATGCGGGTACAGCTTCTTGTAACGATTAAGTGCCGTCATCAACCTTTCTCTCCGAAGCTCCCATTCATCGCGGTAAATCTGCTTCAATTCCTCGCAGGCCAGAGAATTTTCGTTTCCAAGCTCCCTTAAGTATTCGTCTATATTAATCACACCTTGAGTGATTACTCTAATATATGTAAAATCACGAGTGACTAATAGTCCAACATTTTCTCTCAAATATGATGAGAAGTTTATGGAGGATAATCTTTCTCTCAGCTGAGCTGGAGTCATATAATCTGCACTCCAAGGTAATTCAATTACTGTTGATTCAGGAATTTCTATTTCCGGAAATGCCTGTCTTATTAATTTCTTCCAGTGGTCGGACTGAAGCTTCTTGGCAGTAGAAGGAGTCTCAGCCGTAGCTTCCCCATCAGGGTTCTTTATGGAGGCGAATACATCATCACCTTCGTATCCCATCTCAATACCGTATCTCTTTTTGTTTCCGCTTGAGCGTTCAAACTTATAGATAGGCACTGCCCGGCCGTGTTGATCCTTATCTTCCTTCTTTGCCATAGAATAGTCTATAGGTATGGACCCTGCTAAACTCTTTATAGTAACCAATCTTATACTTGGGTCACCATATTTGCAGGCATTGATTTTATCCGTAGCGTCATTATAATCTATGGACTCTTTTCTACCCCTAACAACGACCACATTACCTAATCTATCCCCAAAAGTCTTTCGTGTCTCATCCCACTGGGTCTTTCTAATCATTGCCAGAGAGATATGTGCCCTGTGTTCTCTTTCCTCAAGTTCAGCGATAGTTTCTGGGGTACGGCTCAACACATGTTCTCCTACAAGATACTTATCTGCTAAAGGATTAAGCAAATTATCAACATTCGTATACTGCACATACTCAACCCCGAAGCGTTCCAGCCACTCTACAACTTCAACTTCTATAAAATCGCCAGCTTCGTCAGACCAGACCCTGCCTTTGACATGAGTATCTGGAGTCAAGACATAATCAAATGCATCACCATGTCCTGCACCACCAAGATTGAGACGATCTTTGCTGCCTAAAAATGCTTTGCCGTCCTCCCTTTGTCCGGGTTTTCTTATTAATCCTGGCAACTCTTTCTGGCGAACAAAGATAATCCTGTCTTTGACCTCTTCCCATTCTTCTAATTCCATTATATACCTGACTGTCTCTTCTTCTGTCTGGCCACTTACCATGAATACAAACGGATACATCTTCTTATGGCCGTAGGTCTCAGAAGCTGCCTGCATCTTATGAATCAGTGCTAAATAGAGACTTTCTCCACTGAGAGGAGTTGTAGGAAACATTCCTTTAGGATGGTCATATTTTAGTCCCGAACCTGTTCCGCCGGCAACAACTATACCAGCAAACTTAGCCTTACCTTTGGAGGCACCCCACCTTAAAACTTTTTCTCCTTTAGCGGCTGCTGCTTCTCTTCTTTCCAAAATGGGCTTAGCGGGAGTAAAACCTCTGGTGTCTATAGAAGGTCTTCCACCTTCCACAATGAGCCTGTGATATAACTGGGCTACCTCACTCCAATCAATGCCTTCGATATCACCTAATATGTTCTCTTTCTCTTGTTCGCTAAGAGTATTCCAGTCAGCAAGTAGATGCTCCTGGCCAAAACGTCTTAATGTATCAAGCGCTGCATTGTAACGGAGCTGTAAGGCCTTGGCTCGGTCGGTTCTAAGACATTGCAAAATTTCAGCCTTTAATCTTTGAGGAATAACTTGATTTTCGGCTAATTCTTGCTCAACCTTCCGTGCCATTGCCTCCTCGCTTATCTTCGGCAGAGCTTTAGGTTGTGTTGCTTCTGGAGGTCTATTTCTAAACCAACTTGCTGCTGTTTTTAGAATACTTATTATGTCACTGAAAATAGGCTGCCAGCCAGTAGCTCTCTGGAAGGCTTCAGACGAAGCTAACAATTTGTCAGGGTCACCAGGTCTTCTCCCTGCATCAAACCATTCAGCTCTAACTCCCAATACCATTCCAGTCATTTCGATAATCTCTTTATTACTAAGGCCACTACCACTACCCAAATTATATGCTCGGTTAATAATTTCTCCTCTTGTCTCCAAAGCCAATATGTGGGCTCGAGCTAAATCTTCTACACTAATGTAATCCCTCTCGTTGGTTCCATCTCTGGTATCATAATTAGTACCAAAGACTCTCATTTGTCTCCCCTGGGAAAGTCTTTCTATAGTAATGGGGATAAGGTGTGATTCAGGAGAATGAGCTTCGCCTAATTGGGCATCTTGAGACGCCCCTGAAGCATTAAAGTAACGTAAAGCTATCCATTCTATGCCAAACTTTTCCTGATAGTGCCTGATCATCTCCTCCATAGTCAACTTTGTATATCCATATGGGCTAATAGGTTCGGTGGGAGTATCTTCAGTAATAGGCATTTGTTCCGGTCTACCATAGACGGCTGCCGAAGAAGAGAAGACGATTCTCTTGACGCCAGCTTCTTTCATTGCATCTAAGAGGTGCATGGTGTTGATAATATTGTTGTAGAAGTAAAGTGCAGGATGATGGACAGATTCGCCTACCTCAATAAAGGCAGCAAAATGCATTACAGCATCTATGCTATTTCGTTTAAACACCTCACTTAAGAATTCCTTATCACCTAAATCACCTTGCTCAAATACAAGCTTTCTTCCCAACCTTTCAGCAAGGGCTCTGTTTCGTGAAACGGCAAATTCTCTTCCTTTAACCAGACTATCTAAGACAACTACATCGTATCCCTCCTCCAATAATTGGCGCACTGTCTGGCTTCCAATATAGCCTGCCCCACCAGTAACTAAAATATTTCCTTTGCCTTTTAAATTCGTAGAACCCCGCATCAGTGTTGTCGGGATAGAGGCTGCTCCCAAGTAAGGTATGGCGGCCGGAACCACTTCTGCGTCGGCTGGGGGTGCGGCGGGTTTGATGGAATAAGTGCGATAGTTTCCCAATTCTTTTATGCGGGTAACTTCAAGACCGTATTCAGAGGCAAGGTTCATTAGGTCACTTTCAGTGACAGCGGGTTTTAAGTCGTCTTCAGCGAGCCGGAATTCTATCGGCCATGTTACAATGGCTTCGCCATCCGGTGTCAAATGTGCGGGAAGTTGCTTGAGGAATCTATTTGTTACCTCTTGCCTCTCTGGCCAACCTGGCAGATTGAACAGGACTAAATGGAATCTTTTATTACCCAGACCTCTAAACAAGTCCCCTTTCCGCAACTCTACTTTATTTGTCAAACCAGCTTCTTTTAACCTATATCTACTAGCCTTAATGGCGGCGGCGTCAATGTCAACAGCTGTAACAGACCGAGCTCCTCTTTTCGCTGAAAATATAGAAAGTATACCTGTCCCACAACCCATATCCAAAATATCTAAATTCTGCGGCGACCTTGCCCTAAAATAATCTTCCAAGGTTGAAAGCATTAATCGAGTTGTTACATGCCCTGGATCATGCACTTCTTTTTCGATTTCTTCGGCGGCTCGTCTCGATTTAGAAGAGATTATATCCCATATAAGAGCACCGTCACTCATTGCCTTGCCATCTTTTGTCCACCGTGGAATTAAATCGGATATCATTAAGAAGAGATTTACAGCCGGAGTGATGCCCAAGGCTAAAATAATCCAGGGGTTGTGTACCTGGGGATAGACAAATAAGACCAACGATGCGATGGTTGCTAATGATAGATTCACAAGGGGTCCGGCAATTGCAGATACAAATTTCTGGATATTAGTTAAATTCTCATATTTGGTAGGAACTATAATTGGTTCAAATATAAATAATCGAAGTATAGGCTCTGCCCCAAATTTCCTTAAGAAATAATAGTGGCTATATTCATGCGCAACAAATTCTATAAGTAGATTCAAGGGCAAGGCCACAAGGATAATCGTTAAGCCAAATAGCGTATTTAACACGCCAAAATTAAACAGGCTAAATATAGCAAGTGCTGCTGTTCCAATCCCAATAATAGAAGTGGGTAAGTTAGATATGATTTTTCTACTTGCTGAATAATAAGAGATACTATCAGAAGGTGCAAGATTAGCTGTACCAGAAGCTTTCAATTCGCCCTTTCTTGCTGTTATTAGAAAATCAGGCGGTTTAGCGCGGTAATAGAATCCCAATGAGGGATAATCTTCGGGCAAAGGTTCGAATACCCGGATATCTTCAAAACCGTATTCCGCTAAGAGCTCCATTGTCTTATCAATAGACTGTCTCCACTCAGAAGAGGTTATCCAGATTTCACCGCCTGGCTTTAAAGCTCGGCGTGCTTCTCCAATAACACCTCTCATATACCTATCTATCTCGCCCTCTAACCATTGATGGCCTGTAGCAAACATATCTAAAAGATATATTAACCAAGGAATTCTGGGGAAGGGACGGTTAATAATTACCCGGTCAAAGCTCTCTGAAGCAAAATTTGTTCTGGTGGCATCTATATATTTTGTATCTATTCCTTGTAGTTTTCCTAATAAAACATAAGGTGGGTATCTTTCAATCATTGTTAATTGATGAGAAGGATACCTTCTCCTATAGCTTCGCGCAAAGCCACCTAAGCCACCGCCCATCTCTAACACTTTAAAAGATTTCTCTTGATAGAATTTGGCTTGTGTTCTTCTCTGTCTGTATGCGCCTCTAAACATAGGAAGGACATGCCTCCTAAACTTTACCATTGAGGTTTCAGGTGAATCAATCCAGACAATAGGAACTTCTTCCAATTCACAACCTGCGAGTCGTGCCCTTGCTAACCATTCCGTATCTCCAGTAAAATCGTAGAGAAAATCTTTATCAAACTCTATCCTTAATTTTCCCCCTTCACCTACAGAGATAATTCTAACCGGTAATATTCTCTCCAATACCTCCCTTCTAAACGCCTTAAATGAACGCTGCGTATCTCTTATGCCTCGAATGGGCTTAAGAATTAATCGTACCCACCAGTTATAACCAACAGTTCCTAAACTGCGTATGAACTCACGATAAGGAACGACTGCGCCTTTCTTTCTAATTGAAACAAAGGCAACATCTCTACCTTTATTAACTATGCTATCAATAAGTAACCCGCTTAATCCTAAGTGGGTAGATAAATCTCCATCAGAATATAAAACTAAGCTTGCGCCTTTGTCTAAAGCAAAACGCATACCCGAGGCTAAAGCACCGTGTTTAACAGAACCCATTGCTTGCTTGTCTCTATGAGAAAGTTCTAAGACATAAATTTTGTCCCTTACATCAGAGTAATAATTGTCTTGTAATAATTCTCTTATTACTTGTGAGGTCTTTGGCTTTTGGGCTGAAGAGTCATCTCCGTCATTAACAAAGACAATAAACCCTTGAATATGTGGATTGACAGAGAGAAGCTCCCTGAAGAATTGTTCTGTCTTTGTCTTTAACCAACCTCTTCCTAATGGAGGTTCGGGATATTTTTCCTGGCCACCCCAAAGAGATATGCAAATTGCTACTGTCAATGGATTCTTGATATTGAAAATGGTCAGATAAGAACTGATAAACATCATTGCTTCAGGTAGGATTAGACCAGATTGTTCTTTAAGGAAGGTTTCTAAGAATTGGGCAATATCATTGGCATCTTTTCTTGTTAACGAAATAGCTAAAGCCCTGGATAAGAGAGCACATTTTTCTTGTTCTGATAGTATAGATTCTATCTCGGGGTCTTGATAAGTTGCTGTAAGGCTTAAATGCATTAAGAATAATTCTACATCCAGGGTATCTAATCTCTCTAATTCTTGGGTTAATCTTTCTTGCCTAACATCTCTTGCCATAAGAAGTCTTCTAACATTATTACCCAAAAGTTTATCTCTTTCTTCCTGCCACCAGGGTTGAGTAAAATCATCTACAACTTTGTGAAATTCACTGATTATTCTCTGAACCATCTGATATCGGTCATCCGAGGTATCTAAATCTTCTCTTCGTAAGATAAACCATTTTGCCATATCCCAGAGGAATGTTCCCGGACCTAAGATGAAGGGCAGCGCTTCTAATTCTTCGGGTGTAAGTTTATGAATAAGATGCAACTGATATCCTTTTAATAAACCAATTAAATCTTCTCTTTGGTATATTCGACCCACTTCCGGACCAGCGGACAAAAGGGTATTCTTTAATTCTTCAATGCGTGCTTGACCAGACCGTGCGCGTTCCCAATCAAATAAAGCCAAAACTTCATGGTCTTGCCATTTAATATTCACTACACCCGTATCTCCATGGAGCACAGTTTCAGGCAACTGCCTATATCTTGAGAATGGCAAATTATCATTCAAAGAGCCAACTTGACTTAGAATAAAATCTGCGTGCCTGAAGAAAAGCTCCTCTGCTCTTGAAAGCTGTTCTTTCGAAACTATCTCTTCTCTTAATCTATTAAAATCGCCTTCTGCGCTTGCGATATCAATCGCCAAAAGTTCTTCTTTCTTTCCTTCAGGTTTAAATCCTGCCAATGCGTTATGAACTAAAGCCGTCAATCTTCCTAAAGACACAAAATGCTGCCATTCTGCCTTCTCACGACTAATGTCTATCCCACCTGAAATATAGTCCTCTAAGAAGTAGTGCCAGTTCCCTATCCTTACGAGATACCCTTCTTCCCTCGTTTTACGAACCTTTGGGACAGGAATTCCTTTTTCATATGCCCTTAAAATTACAGAAATAACAAATTTAGCCTTTTCTAAACTATCCCCAGCAAATTTTAAAACAAAGTCACCTCTCGGGCTATGGATAAGTAAAGGTTTTCGCGTAGGGATGCCTCCGGGTAGTTCTTCATATTGGATATCTTGCAATGAATCTGTTCCTAAATCATAGTTTTCAAGGACTAATCTCAATTTTTCTTCGATGGAGACCGCTTCTTGTCTTAAATCCCTTACCTTTGTAGAAGCCAGACGCCAGAGAGGTAGCTTTTCTTTTAATAATATGAAGCGATATTTAATAAGTGTTATTATCATCTTCGCCGCATCTCTCCAATCAAAACTCTTACCTTGAGCAGGTGTCCTTCTAAGATAGGAGTAAACTGGTAATTCTACTATTCTATATCCTAAGCGAGAAAGCTTCGCCACCATCTCAGATTCCAGTTCGAATCCTTTCTCGCCAAGCTTGAGTTCTCTTAACACCTGGGTATCTAAAATCTTATAACCTGTTCCCACGTCTGTAATATTTTTACCGAAAAGTAGTAATACGGCTAACCTGATACCTGTAACTCCCAGCCAAAATGTAATAATCTCAAGAAATCTTCTATATATTACAGGCGTCGTCTTTGCTCCCAGTATCCGGGAACCAAAGACAACCTTTGCCTTTCCCTCAATAATGGGCTCAAGCAAATGTGGAATATCTTCTGGGGCATATTCTAAGTCAGGGTCCTGGACGACAAATATCCTTCCCTTAGCAACTCGGGATGCTTGAATAATTGCTGCACCCTTACCTTCATCTCGAGCATTTTCTAAAACAATGACATTTTCTTTATCAGCAAGTTTTCTTGTCATATCCAGAATATCAGCGCGGGCTTTGCGGGTGCCATTTATTACGATGATAATCTCCTTATCTAAATCTAAAGCCTCAACTCTTCTAAATATCTCAAAGAAATACTCGCGTCTTGCTCTTGTAGGTATGAAGATAGAAACCAACGGACTTCTCTTAGAAATCCGCGGAGTTTGACGAGGCAGAGGGTCAACCGCTAATCTTGATATATCCTGCTCTATTATCTGTTTAAGCGCCGGGTCCATTTCCCTGCTAATTTTCTCTCCATATCTCGAAGCCATCCGGTCCATAGACCTTGCTAATCCTTGTGTCCAAGTTAAGCTTTTTTGTATAGCAATTCTTTTTGCTGCCAATTCTAATGCTTCTTCGATAAGTAACCCAGCCAGTTCAGCATCAGTCATCTGGATGGCCAGCGGACGGATTAGGTAGAGAGAATTATAAGTAACCCCAGCGTGGGCTATCTGGCAAGCGGAAAGTGGCAGGCTATATCTAAGAAAGGGTAGGAAGAATCCAAGTATTTTATCAAGGAGGGAACGTCTCACCAAAAATGCTGGCGGCGCGCGTAAACGAGGCTGAATTAGAACAACATTTAATTTCTTCAATTCCTCATAAATGTCTACTTTGCCCAACGGGCCTAAATCTAAAATCCTGTCAGGATAATTTTCTAAGGCCGCAATTATTCTTTTTAAACGAATTTTTTGTTCCTCCGGTCCTTGCTGCCAACCAGAAATCTCACCCTGAATCAATTCACCCCGACCTTCTCTTTGTGCTTCAGCAATCTCTTCCTTGACCTGTTTATGTTCTTCTTCTGAATAGGTTAAATTTCTGCCCGAGCCGATATTCGCATCCGCCTCTCTTTCAAGCGCCTCTGATCTCTCCTCCATCTCCAGGGAGTCGAGCTGCTCCTGTGCCTCATAAAAGTTCAAACCACCAAAGATTGGCCAATCGATAAGCTCCGATTCCCTTATTGGCACCACTTTTGCCTCTCGGCGTTTACTCTTATCCTGCTCAGCCTTCCTTACCTCTTGATTCCAATCAAATAGGCCGAAGAGTTTGGGGTGAGCCTTCCGCCAGGCCATATAGAGCGCTTCACAATATGGCTTATCCTTTACCTCATCGTAGATTATCCTTTCTAAATATAGAAAACGTATCAGTCCTAATTTCGGATCTCTCTCTCCAGCAATATGGTCTGTATAAATTGTCACCAACTCCTGCCATCCCTTTTCATCTCCTACTATGTCCTTAACAAGCATCCCTGATTGGTATACCTCATCTAAATTTCTATTCGCTACACTTGAAAATCTCTTCTGAACCTCGCCCCAGAATCTCCCCCCACCAACCTCCTCATACAGTGGTTCTCTATAAAGTAAACTTATCGGAACTCGAGTCACATAGAGCTTCCCATCTATCCCCTTATATATACTGGCTTCCTCATTGCCATATAACTCCAGGGTCTCGATGAGTTTACCATCCACATCATAGATGGGACTACCTGCCACAAAATCCAATCCCGTTACTTTGCCATAGGTTCCATAGAACCTAACTTTGCCCTTCAGTCTAGAATCAGTTATTACCCATCCATCAGGGATACTCACCTCTCTTTCCTCTAAGCATATGTCGGAACCCTCTATAACAACGCCTTCTCCACAACGTAGCTCAGCTGTACCTTCGCCTTCATATGAAATTCTGCTGCCTGTCAAATATGGGCGATAACCTACGAAAGTGACTTTAGAGACAAGGCTATCAACCCTCCTATCCAGTGGATAAGGGTCTAAACTTGCAGTCATTCGACCCTCTGGTGTGGTGCTCCTTTGCCGCCAGACATCCTGCATAAAGTCGAGCTTTCCAGCATCATCCCAGATACCACCTCTACCGAGGCTTATCGCATAGCGCGTTCTGTGGAACCTTTCTGCCAGCCTTCTAAATTCCAACCAATCTATTGGAGAGATCGGCCTAAATTTCTCATCGAACATATTTTCTTTACGAATTTTCTTCTCCTCTTTTCTTGCCTTCGTATAGGTACCGATCCATTCTTCTTCACTCATGAGAATAGACTGGAAGAAGGTCTGATAAAAGCTCGCTTCAAGATCCGAAAAGTGCCGTGTGACGGGTTCATCCAGCAATCGTCCTTCTCCATCAGTCCACCTTTCGTCGCAGTATAAATAAGCTCCCAACAAATGCTCCCTTCCTTTTTCGTCCTTGACCCTGACTGCAAGCTCAACTATATTCCGAATAGCATCTACCAAATCCATTTTGTGAGAAATTGCAATCGGTCTAAAGGTATCAGGATGTGGGATAAGTAGTAGACTCTTAGTCCTGCCCTGGTCACGGAGGTTATCATAAAGTGCCAACAACTCCCTCAGCTTTCTCACCCCTGGCATTGCTATGATCTGTTGTAAGAAACTTACCCTCCGATAGCCCTCCTTAACACTATCCCATCCACCTAAATCCCTAACCGTCTTTTCCACATATCCAACCTCATCTGGGGATAACTTCAACACCAAATCACGAGCACGAAGTCCGCCTACCGTTTGGATCAGCCTCAAATCGGTATCCTTCTCCACGCTGAATAAGAATAGATTCTTATAAACACGCCTATCATATAAAGGGTTGGTGGCTTGTTCAATTATTTCGACTGCTTTGGGCTTTTCGCTAAACCAATCCATGCCTCCAGCGGCTACAGCGAAGATACCCAATTCCTCTAGTTTCTCTCCGAGGATACGTCTCACTATATTTCCTACTGTATCATCAGCCAAAAATCTATCCCTTGCTCCACCTTTGTTAGTCCTTATAGCATCCCACCCTCCTTCTTTCTCCACAAGATTCCGTATATACTTGACCTGGCCTACTTCAAACACCTCCACCTCCTGGCCCCATCCGACTATCTGACGCTCCTTAGGCAACTTCCATAAATCTTTTATAACATCAGCTTCCCCAAGGGCGACAGCGTTGTCGCTGCCAATTACAAACCTATCCTGATAACCAAATTTTGGATAAAGCATAGAAATAGCCCCTATGGTTGCAATACATAGTTCTAGAAAACTTTGCCTGCCAGGGGTGGGCACCCTACCATTCTGTTCGAATCTGAGTGTCAGATTTGCGTTTCTGGTATTGAACCCTGCATCTGGTATTTCTAAGATCAGGTTCTCGCGATAGAAATTTTCCCCAAATAGTTCTAATGTCCTTTTAATGGCTGTTGTCATCCCTGGCCAGTCATGCTTTAAAACATCTGGGTCCTCAACTGATACAATGAACGTAACATTACCGTTATATCTGGCAGATAACCTCCTCAAGAATCTTGTGTAGGCAAGGTCTGTTTGACCCGTAAAGTTCTTTATGCTCACAACAACCACAGGCTTAATCAATCCTTCCATTACAGCAGCTCTAAATACTTCAAGCAAATGTAAGTAATCTTCCTTATCTCTAACGATGAATCGATCAGCAGCTGGGTCATCGGGTCTGGTTCTATTCTCTAATTGCCACCTTTCTTCGTTGCTAAGATTAATCTTTGGCTGACGTTCAACTTCTGGCTGTTCCCTGACTACCCGAAGGCCAGTATTTTCATCAAAAATCTTCTTTGCCTCTCTCAGGTCACTTTCATCACCATATTCTTTTATAAAATCAAGGGTATCGGTTAAAGCAACCTGAATTTCGAGGTCTTCGCTCTTTATATTCTCTCTAATAATCAACATCACCTTCGCTACAGCTCGCTGTATTACACCCACATCCCTCGGCCTTCTCGTTGCTTCTTCTCTGGCTGCAGAAAGTTCATCAAGGACCTCTCTCCGTTTCAATAACAGCTTCTTCCCGGTAAAGTAATTATTATGGATTTCTGAAAGCCTATCGTCTAATCTACTCACGGTCCCTCGGAGAACTCTTGGAGCCAGTTGGCTTGGACCGGCAATCTCTACCTCCAGATATTCAGCAGCGAAATGTGCTCTCCGGGCATCCTCTAAAGGCAAACCTTCACGGTCCTCTAAATGTTCCCCAGTCTTGCGGAGGATATTTCCTGCTGTCACATATTCAGCCACCTCGTGGGCAGCATTTGCTACTATCTCCCTTACTGCCTGCGGGACTTCTTCGAGATTTACCGACCTCTCACCTCGCGCGTACCTTTCCAAATATCTCCTCATATAGTCTCTTGCTCCCTCCTCAGCAAGCAAGATATCTACCAATCCTTTCGGCACATATGCCTTTTTCCGGTCTACGCTGTAATGGCCAAAATTGGAGCCCTCCTCGGTCATCTTAATCCCTGGAACATCTAAGTCGGGAACTTCTTGTTTTGGCTGAACCAGTTCAACAATAAGCTCATTTATGGCATTCCTTAAGTTCTCTTTTGTCAAGCCAGCATGAAATTCATCTTCTATTTTTTGGAAGATGCTCTCATCCAAGCCCTCAATAACCGCAAGAAGCAATGGAACTACGGCTCCATATTCTTTTGATAAATCTTCTGGAATCTGACCTTTATCTGATATAACTATATGCCGGGTCTCTGGGTCTCTGAGCACGCTGTCGATAACATCATCGCTAAGTGTTCGCCCTGCAGTCTTCTCCCGCACAGTAGTCAACCTTTTGGATGGGAATAATACCTTTTCAGATCCTTTCTTTCGGCGTGCCGCCATTTCGTTCTGGGTCATACCGATTATCGCCCTTACGTCCTTGATGTCAGTATCGGTCAAGAAATTCCAGACCTTCGGCAGTTCCTCATAAATAATTCCCCGGGCTTCTTGAACATTATCAAAGGAGCCCGAAAAGAGAAATTTTCGGCAATTATCTTCGCCAATGATAATTTCAGAGACTTTCTTCTGTCTTGCATTATATTGAAAGACGAACGGCAGACTCCTATTCTTTCCCCTGGCAACTCCCAAAGCAAATGCCTCTTTGCCTCTGGTTAACACTGCCGGCAAGAAGTCAACATTCTCTATCGCTTCCCTCAATTCTGGTCTAAGTCCAGCCTCCCAATTCTCCGTTAACTGATTGAATGCCCTCTCTATCTCTGCTGGAGAAAATTGGGAATAGAGAATTAAACTCCTTCCATTAAGTTGAATCACTGAGAATGTCTGGAATGATTGGTCTCCTAATACACTGGCTGGCCTTAATGCCCCGATAATCCCCGCTATCGCTTTCTCCAGGTCTGTCCTCTTCTTCCTGGGAGAAAGTTCGAGCTCAGAAGAGTACTCCTTTCCCAGCCGGGGAGTTACCACTACATACGACATATTCCTGTCTCGCAGAAGTTCTGTAATCCCTGAAGTATGGAAACCTCCAGCAATGAGAACACTAACTTTCACCCCTTCTTTTTCCATCCGGGAAATGGTATTATCCACTAAAGCTTCGTTTCTCTTTAATGCTATCCTGTAAAACTCTTCAAATTTTAACAGGTTCACCATTATTTCGGGCGCTATAAATGTCGCCTCTACATTCGGGTGGCCACGGCGGGCCACCCCTACATTGTATGCGGCGATGAAATCTGAGAACATCCCCGGAGTAATCTCATCACGATGTTTATAATAGTATGCCAGGTCTTCATTCGATATCTCAAGACTCACCAAGCTCTTTAAAACACTAACCATCCTGGAGAGCTTCACTAACTCCCTCTCTTCTTCCCTCCCGCATAGGCCCTGTTTAAGCTCTTCTTCCAAATCACTAATCTCTGAGAATAGTCTATTCTGGTCTATCTTATCATAGAACTTGTTGTACCTTATATATAAGTTGAGATTGGGATACTCGTTCTTCCCTTCCTTAGAAGTCACAAGCTCAGTAAGTATTCTCGGGTCTTGAGACCGCACACCCTTCCCCATCCTGGAAGAGAGAGATTGAAGATAAGAGTAGTATTCACCCGATGTCACCTTCCCTAATCTATAGTCAAGGCTCTTAATCAAAAGGTCTGATAGCTCCTCGTTAGTCAATTTCTTGCTCAGCTCTTTTATGTATTTTGTCCTCTCAGAATCTACCTTAGAGAAGTCTATCTTCTCCTCAAATTTAGATGCCTCAACAAATAGTTCAAAATTGGGATATTTCCCCCTCACCCTAACCCTCTCCCCCGAGGGGAGAGGAGAATCTTTTGCCATTTCTTGTAGCGGCAAAGCGTAAGCTTTGCTCCCGTTAAGGTAGCCGCAACCTTCAGGTTGCGCATGCGAACGCAGGCTTAAGCCTGCGACTACCTCTTTGGCAGAGCTTCGCTCTGCAGCTACATTTTCATCTGAAAGACCATAAAGATACTGGCAGTATTCGGTTAAAGAGATTTCCTTCTTCTGGTAGGCTTCTATCTTAGATTCTGTCTCTTTTAATTTCTTATTATACAGGCGGGATTTCAGTCGGTTAATCTCTTTCCCAACTTCCTGGAAGTAGTTCCTTGCTTCCTCTCCTTTGGAGAGACTCTCCTCAAAGGCTCTCAGGTTCCTCTCATATGCGCGTTTCTCCTCTATACCATAAATAGTTACCACTGGCGCCTTTTCCCCTTTAACTATGGCAAAGTATTCCTCCCCGGTAATCTTCCCTTCCTTAAGAAACTCACTGGCTACCTCCTCCTTAATCTTCTTCTCAGGAAAACTGGAGAGAAGTGTAGTGTCAATAAGACCAGAGGAACCTTCAACACAAATCAAAAGAGGCAAAGTTGACTCTTTGGCTACACTATTCTGGAGATATTTCAGAATATTTGCGCTGTTTAGCTGGGCTTCGGAACTGGAATGGGCATCCTGGATGTGAATAATCAGCCTGTCCCCTTTTTCGGTGTGAACTTCCTTTACTGTGCCGTATTCGGAAGGAACGGTGAATAGATTCTGAGGAGTGATAAGAGAGGATACTTCAACTGCTACATCTTTCTCTTCAAGCTTCTCTCCCAAAACTTTTTGATTATCTCTTTGGTGAGGCTTCTCCCAGGAAGCAAGGAGTTCTTGCCTGGCTTTACGCCTCTCTATCCAGAAACTTCTATCGGGCAAAGAAGCTCCCACTACCTGCGTGAAGAGAAATATACAACTTACACTCAGCGCTAAAACCCTAAGCCATATTCTATTCGCCTTGCTACACCACCAAACTACCATCTTCTCTCCTGTCCCCTCTACCCTAACCCTCTCCCACAGGGAGAGGGATTTTCTAACACCCTAAAACTCTCTCCCTAAAAGGAGAGGGACTTCCTAAATAAAAAAGCCGGACTACCCATAACGGGTTCTCCTACTCGTTATCGGCAGCCCGGCCAGTTCATCTGCAATGTTGTCTTTTTAAGTAACCCCGAGGCTTTGCGCCCCCCGATTGCTCGGGGTTTGCCCTTTCGGTATATTAAAATTTCAAAAATCTCCGTCGGGAAATATCAAAACTTATATAATTATATAGCATCTATATCACAAATGTGTAAACAAATTGTAAATTTTTAGTAAAATCTTGTCGCATTTCTCGTCGAGCACCATTTATGGTGCCTGTCCCAAAAACTAGCCTGTCCCCTTTTTTCATTGCAATAGGAGTAGCAGAGCGAAGCTCTGCGTCATAATTGCGAAGCTTTGCTTCGCTACTCCATTCTACTCCTTTATGCCTGAATTTTATATATCTTCTCTTCAGCCTTCATTCCCTCAAGATACTTCTTATCCACTGGTGTTGCCGGAAGAATTATCTTCCCATCCCTGGTTATCTGAGGTAGTAGCCTCGCTGCCTCCTCCTCAGAATATCTCACCTTTATGAACTCTATCAGCCACTGAGATACTTTACCCTCTATCGCTACCACCAGCCCTGCTACTGTAGACAATACCTCCCCCTCTTCCGCTGGACTTAACACTACCCAGAGAATCCTCTCCACCATCTCCCTTGTCCCATCCTTCTCCCATCTTGATTCAGTGTCGGTAATAATCCTAATCTCAGTCCCATTGCCATCCGTCCTCCCTAAAAGCCTCTCATTGATGATGGAGAATACTGCCTTCGTGCTTATCTTTCGACTCATTATCCCTACTATACCTCCAGCTTCTCTGAGTGCTCTTTCATCAATTATCAAGTCCCCATCTACTACACTGGCTATAACCTCAGCAGATAGACCATATGCACTCATATAGTCCCTTAACATCTGTCCCATAACTTCTTTACTTACATCTCTTCTATTAGAGATAAAGGCAAACTTGAGCCTACCCAGATTCCCTTCTTCCTTCGCTACACTGGCTATCCTCCCCATTAAATTGAACACTCCCTTACTCTTCAGCTTAACCTTAAGCTCAATATTCATCCTCGAAGGAGTTGCCTCTCTAACAGACTCTATATCGAAGAGAGCATCTATGTCAACTGCCACTACCTTTGTAACCTTGCCCTCAAATACCTCTGGCTTAACTGGATACTCTGATAATGGCTCGGACTTGCGCAAGCTGAAGCTTGCGGCTACCCCAGCTGGTGTCTCTCCTGACTGGTAGCCGACGGCTTTAGCCGGCGATATCTCTTTTCGCAAGCTGAAGCTTGCGGCTACCGCAGGCGAGACGTTCTCCAATCCTTCTAAAACTTTCCCTGTCTCAGCAAATATCCCCGCCAACCTCCTCGATGTTTCCCTATCCATCTTCTCCACATCTATCCTCACGCACACCTTCCCTGCCTCAGATAATCTCTCCCTCCATCCCTCCTCAGACACAACAGTGAATATCCCTTCAGGTCCTTCTAAATATAGACTCTCCAATCCTGAACTCCTTCCCACAACAGCCCCCATCGCAAGACTCTTTCTTAACATTTTACTCCAGTCTCTCCACACACCTTCACCACCATATACATATGGCAGAAGCCCTGCGTATTCTTTCCCTCTACTCTTGGCAAGCCACAATATCGCTCCATATACTCCAGCTATATCCCTCCTTCCTATCAGATTCAATACTTCCTCCAGTTCCTCCTGTCTAATACTTCCCTCCCTGATTAAAGAACCGTAATTTAATTCTATCCCTTCTCCACTAACCACATATTCTCGCAAGCTGAAGCTTGCGGCTACCGCAGGTGGTGTCTCTTCTGACTGGTAGCCGACGGCTTTAGCCGGCGATATCTCTCCTTCCTTAATCCCCATAAGATAACGACTCAATTCATTTGCAAATTGTGTAATATAGAATAGTGAACCAATACCTTCCTTACCAGAAAGACTAATCTCAAATACAGGATATCCTGCCTCTCTTAATAAGCCTACTGTAGGGGTTCGATTCATCGAACCCGTATTCTCGGGCGCCATAAATGTCGCCCCTACATTTAAATATATAAATGCTGTCTTCTCTCCATAGCTTTCAGGTGTGGCAAGCTCCTCTTCCACTATGGGAATAATCCCCTCACCTTCTCTCGCCAGACTCGAAATCAACTCTTGCCACCACTCGCCAAACCCTCTCAACTCCTCAGGCAATACCAGAACTATCTGATTCCGCCCTTCCCTCCTCATCGCTTCCTGGAACATTGCCAGTTCTGCCCCTATATTCTCCTCCAGATTCTCTTCCTTACTCACCGTCATTCCCATTCTACCACTCTCCAGGAATTCTTCTATATTCACCCCTGCTAACGCTAATGGCACTAACCCTGCATTACTAAATATCGAATAAGCTACACCTATCCCTTCAGGAACATTAAATGTCTCAAGGAACTCTCTCCCCCTCGCTTCTTCAGCAAATGGCGTGTTAGCCTGGGCTATGACTACAAAATGCTTACCTACCTGAGCTCTGATTTCTTCACTAGGAACCCCTTGTCCCCTGTAAAATTGTTCTAACTCCCTATAGAAATGTTCATATGCCTCACCTGGAGAAGAAACAACAAATAGACTCTTCTCTAAATTTATCCTCCTTCCAATTTCCCTTACTGCCTCAGGATGTCTCGATTCCAAAACATAGACTCGAGGATAACCTCTCCTCTTCTCTCCTAAGGCGAGTCCCAATTTCGCATATAGCCCCGCTCCTTCTCCAATCATTACAACACTCTCATATCCTCTCCCCACACCTTTAGCAAACTCTTCAATTCCTTTTGCCTCTCTTTCCATCTCTTCAGGAAGCCCTGTCCACGCCAGATTAATCTCTGGAGTTTCCCAGGGACCTTTCCTCTCCCATAACTGCGGTACCACTCTTCCTTCCCTTAACTCTCGAGCAAGTTCCCTTATCCTTATAATCTCTTCCTCAGTCAATCCCTTCTCTGGACCGAGCCAGCCCATCCTCAGTTCACCACTCTTTTGTTTCTGAGGAAGAATAGCTCCCATAAACCTGCGACCTCTCTCGGCAGGCTTCGGAGTCTCCCGCATAACCCTGAGGTCTAATGCCTGAGGTAAACCAACTCGCTCTACTTCCCTCAAACCATTTCCTATAAGAGGAGCCCAGCGAGATATCGCCCAGATGCCAATACCAGCTACTAAAACTCCTCCTATTATCCAGCCTATTGGTGAATGGAGTAGTGCAGACCATAAACCAACATCAGTAGCAACTGTCGTCCCTTCAATTCCAATAGCTTCTGCCCCCATTTCTGCAATCTCTCCCGCTGTCGCTGGATGTGCCGCTGGACCTAAACCGAGGAACGCCCCCAGACCTATTAACAATCCTAAAACTGCCCCTCCAATCCTTCGATAAGAATTAGTTGATGGCTTCCAAAGCTCTACTTCAGCAAAGGTTAATCTATCTTCCTTTGCCAATATATCCATAAGTTCCTGGGCACCAAAGGAGGGTGTTAAAGAAGTGGCTTGGCGGTGGGTAAGTCCTAAAATGTGGAGGACATCGTGGGTTACTACTTCAAAAATCTGGTCGGGTGAGGCCCTGGTGGCAAATCCTACTGAAACATAAACATTCCTTCTCCTTCTTCCATAATGTGCTGCAGCATATTTGCCTCTTACCCAGAAGAGATTTTCCCCAGTATCAAGGAAGATAATACTTAAATGTTTTTTCAAATCGCTCTTCTTTTTATTGAATTCTTCCTCATTTCTTATCCTGCTCTTTCGTAAGGTCTCTTGTTGACTTTGGGTGAGATTACTATATTCCAGACCATCCAGAAACTCAAAAACTCTCTTCCTTAATGCCGAACGACTCTTATCCCCTGTAAATTTTCTACTCACATCTTTCTTATTCCTGAAAAGATTTCCAATAAATGCATTCAATCCATTTATAATCCGATGCGCCCTCTCTCCAATATTCCCAAAAGTAACATTCCTCTCTTCGCTACCTCTCTCCAAAAGTTCCTCTTTTGTAACTACACGCATAGATAAATTATCTACTTTGGTCTCTAACAATCCCTGCCTCAATTTAGCCATCTCTTCTTCTACCAGGCGCCTCGTTCCGTCCAGCGCTCCTGCTGGTAAGAGCACTTCTCTCTTTCTTTCTATCTCATAACAAATTATAACAAAATCTTTTTCTTGGTCTTTGCCCGCCATTTCTTCTGGGAGAGATATGAGAGCATTCCAGGGCTCAATAGGTATCCCATCAGATTTGTCGATAACCCCTCTTATTGCTGTATCTAGTTTCGCTCTGATTAGCCTATCTGAGGTCGGTATAACAACGATTATTTCATTGTGGTCCATAATAGTATCTGTTACACCTTCTTCTTTTAACTCAGGCAGCAAATCTATATAAGGGTCATATAAGAGGAAGTAGATCGATCTATCTCCTCTATCCCAATTCGCCTGGACAGACTTTAACAATAATCTAAAAGAGTATAGGCACTGCATCTCTAACCTCTTCAAAGTGTAGCCGATATTTAAGCCTTTCTGGTCTTCCCTGTCTTCTAAATGGCTAGCTACATGCCGAGTGATTACAGTCTCTGCAACACTCTTAAGTAATTCACCATACATTCCTTCAGGCATATACCCATCTTCTCCTAGCCCAGCTAAAACTGCCTCTATTATGCTGTCAGCTCTATCTAAGCTCAGTGTCTCGGCATACCTCTCATACCAGGGCCTCCTCTCAGTTACTCTGGCTATCCTTTCTTTAGGTTTCTCCTCCCTGGGAATTATGGGCTGAAGGAACATTCTTCCATAGCTTCTCGCTCTGGCATCTAAAATCCTCTGCTGCATCTTGAACGAATCGACATCCTTTTTTGCCTCAGCCAAGTTCCTTCCCCTCCCATAATTAGCCATACTATAGAAATCTATGTCGCGAACCACATCCCATGTAGAAACCCCGGGTATCCCCAAGAGTTTCGGATGCCAAACCTGTAAGACTTTAAAGAGTGCTTCACCAAACGCCAAGTCTCTTACATCAGCGTATCTTACTATTTCCAACGCACGATCTATCTGAGGCTCAAACTTATGGCGGAAAGCGTTTTTCATTTCATTGATTAATTCATCCCTTGTCCAGACGGGCCTTTTAACTAATCTATATATTTCTTCAATATCGGAAAGAAATTGACCATAGTCAGTATCGATTAGACTGCCTGAAATAATTGTGTTCATAGCCTCCAGAATTTCATCTTGTAACTGTTCAGGCTGAAGATTGGCTCTGGCCGCTCTCTCTATCCGCTCGCTTCCTCGTAATATCGCTTCTTCGGAAGCTTCGGGAACGAAGATTAGCCTCACCAATCTAATCCAGCTATCCTCATCTCGGATAACCTCTCCCAATCTTCTTCCCTTGACAGCATCGAAATCTTCCACTAATCTCAACTCTGCCTGGATTTTCGGCCATATCACCTTTCCTCCTACTATCTCGCTCACAGGAACTTCCGTGTAAGGAACGCTGTTTATCGCTCTGACAATATGAGAGTCCCCATCTTTATAGTCAACGGTTACCGTAGTTTCATCACCGAATACCTCTAGTACCCGAGGCCTAGTTGCTCCATCTATTGTTCTCAGAGGCTCAAATTTCACCCCAAACAGAACCCCTCCCTCGCCATGAAATACAACCGGACCCAGAAGCTGGGAATCGATAATCTTATTCCTATCAGGGATGTCGAGTTTTCCATCTACCTTTATCGTTCCTCCCTGGATTACTACTCCATCTCCTATCTCAACGACTCCTTCTCCTTCAAATGCTACATCTCTAATAAGATACTTTATTTTTGTCAGTTTTCTCCTCTTTGCTTCGTCCATTTTTCTCTCATCTATCTCCCCTTGAGTTAGCCCTTGCTTTCTGAGATTCTCTACCTCGGCTACCCCTAATATCTCTTCCGGAGCTAAGAGTTTTACCTGCTCCTCCTCTTCCCTATTCAGTCTTGCTCTGAGCCTAATCTTCTCATTCTCTTCAGGCCATTCACAATTTACGACTCTCTCGCCTTCATAACCCCTCACATAGTCTTCCCACATCATGAAATACTGTTCTAAGTTGGCAATATCGTTAACCCGAGCGCCCGAACCATAAGAGATCCCATGGACCTTACTTAATAGACCTTCCCTTCGGATAGTCTTAGCCCATATTTCTTCACTTTTCTCTAAAAATCCCTGTAAAACTTTCTGGAATATGCTTACACCCTTCCTCCCAATAAACCGGTCTGGATCACTTGAGTCATCAGTCCGAGTCCTTCCAAAGGATTTCACTAACCTTAAACTATTATCCGCATCTTCTACAATAAAGAAGATATTCTCCATTACGATTCCACCGTTATAATAAGCCGCCGCTGCTATATTTAAATATTGCTCCTCATCGTCACGACTCCCACCTTTCTCTATAAATCCAGACATCTCCCCTTGTCCGTTAACGACGAATATACCTTTATCCCTCAATTTCCTAATATCCATTCTTCGCTTAACTTCTAACAACCTCGTATCTGTCGCTAAAGCCCTCCCCAGTACCTGTAAGAATACCTCTTCGTCCCTCTTCCCTTGTCGTTGGGCCTCCTGATGAACTAACCTGCGGACATATCCTATATCACTTTCCTCCATTACTACAGTGTCCCTGCCGCAGGCAGCCATCTGAAAATCAGCGGGCAGTTGCCCCAGAGGTCTTCCTCCACAGTTTACTCTCCCAAACATTATCCACCCATCACTCGCTAAACATAACCTCTTGCCTTCTCCTAACTCTGGCAAAAGAAGCCACATACATCCCGCGGTTAACAGATTATTCTCTAAGAAGGATATCCCATCAGCAGTCAGTGCTTTGCTCCATTGTTCAACTACCACTCCCGCGTTGCCGGCTCTCTTCTTCTCCCCACCATCAGAAATGTTAGCCACCCACTCCTTCGTATAGAATTCCTCTCCAAATACATCCACTACTCTCCTTCTGGCAGTGAAGATTCCAGCCAGATCGCCGGCCAAAACACCTGGTTCCTCAATCGACAAAATAAATGTCACATTTCCATTATATCGGGCTGATATTAACCTGATAAATTCTATATAGGCTAAGTAAGTTTCACCCGAGAAGTTTTTGATATTAATTATGATGTAAGGTTTCATGTCTCCCCGTAATACCATCACTTCAAATACTTCTTTCAGCCGCTCAAAATCCTTTTCAGGGTCGTCTATTACAAAATATTCCTTATGCTCAATCTTCCTCTCTTCATCCCTGGATAGTTTCGCTGCTTTTCTTTTTGTTTTCGGTCCCTGACGCACAATAGCAAGACCTCGCGATAATAATATCCTTTGTGCTATGCCTTTGGTTCGTCCGTCTTCATGGAGGAGAACTTTTTGTATCTCGTCCGTAAATAGTACCATGTCTTCCATAACCTGAGAATAAGATTCTAACTCGGCATTGCTTCGCGCCAAGCTTGCTAAATGGTGCAAGCGAACCAACTTCTCTAATTCATTTTCATTAGCCTTATAAGGATGCTTCCTCAAGTAGTTTCTTGCTTCATCTAAATATTGACGGTCTATTGGTGGCGGGGAAATTGCAGGTTCAGCAATCCTGCTTATTGGCTCAAATAGGGGGTCATAAAGGTGAATTTCAATACCGGATAACGGCCAGGTAGACCAAATGAAATCACTACTTTCCATTACTTGCTTTATGGTCAGATTGAAGAAGTCAAGCAACTCGCAATTCCCCAACCAACTCGTAGGGTCAGGACCCACCAATAGAGCTGAAAGGTTGACCCTGTCTCCCACTATTCGATACGTCCTGCCTCCAATCTTAAGGTAGTTTGTTCCTTCTTGTTCCACCTTCTCCACTCTCAAACTCCGTTCTCCTATCTGGAAAGTCGCCACGCGTCCATTTTCGGCTACCTCTGCCTGCATGCCACTTTGGAAAAATTCACCTATTTCTACAGAAATACCGTTCAAATAAATTCTATTCTTGGTGGAGAGTCTCCGTATATAACCCAAAACCATATCTCTAATTGTGTCATCCAGTCTACTGCCATATAACCGACCTCTTTGACTAAAACCAGCAATTGCCTTTTCTATTTGCTCTGCATCCTCATCAGTTCCTCCAACAAGCTTGACCAGTTCGTGTGCAGCGAGAGCCATTACCTCTTTCCTTGCCTGTCTTGCATCCCGAGGCATCTCGTCAGAAATAAGACCGAGAGAGCGCTCGTAGAAATATTTAGGCAAATAGATATTATGTTCATCGCCCCTCACGCCTCTCCCCCAATGCCCAAAGTTAAATCTAAAAATGCTATCAACAATTATGCCAGGTATGGGAATATCTGGGAACCGCGATTTCGGTTCGATTAAGAAACCCTTAATTTGCTTTGTTTCCCATAATTGAATTAGCCGTCCTGCCAACTCTCTGTATCCCGCTCTGCTAAGGGCTCCAATAGTTGTCCTAACTGCTCTCTCCATAATCTCCGTGTCAATATCCGCCCTTCTTCCTTCGCTTATTGCTTCTCTTATCGCATGGTCAATCCGTCTCTCCGGGAGACCCAGCCCCTTAGCTGGACTACCCACACTATGTACTAATGCGCCAGCGACCGGAATTCTTAGCATATAGCTCTCTACTTCCTTGATAATCTGGCTGACTTCAGCCTCATCTTCCCAATTGGGATTACCATGCTGTTTCTCCCAGGCATGGCGTGCTTCATGACGGATAATTCGGGCAATGAGAGATTTTATGCGATTAGCTTCTTCGGAATTGGTTGCTTGATGTAGACGATTTATTAATTGATAGATGAGGATATATGGTAGGTAGGAATTCTGTTCGGCGTGCTTCAATCCACGACCAGCGTGACCGATGAGGTAGCGGTTGGCATCCTCATACCACAAGAATGGAGGGGCTCTTGTGAGGTCTCCGTCCTTGGGAGTAATAAATATGTGAGCTGTCGTCTCCAGCCACTTGAGGATTTCAGGCTCATTCTTATATTCCTCAAAAGCAATCCCCAGAGCCTCAACTAAAGGCTGAGAATCGAAAGTCTTCGGAGAAACTCCCTTACCATAAATGACTACAAATTTGCCATCTCCCCTCTTAATCCTCACAAATCTTCCCTCTTCCATCGCCTCCTTGATAGCAGGATTTACAATCGGCTCATGCTCCTTAGGAAAGAGACCTCTGCTGATAGCTTGGTTTGATTTATATAGACCATCCGGAATCCTCTTGGCATCGACAATTAATGTTTTGCCTTCATCAGCAAGTTCTATCGGTATACCAAATCTATCCGAAATCGTCTCGAGCGTAACTCCCTGCTCCTTGAATGCATCTCTAATCTCTTCTATAGTTAAGTCCTCCAATTTTCCATTTAGCTTTTCAGCCTCTCCTTTCGCATCAGCCGTCACAGTATTTGTTATCTCCACAGTGCGCCCGGTGGTTTCTTTTGCTAACCGGCTAGCCAAGCTAATCAGATATAGTAACCTTATGAGGCTTTCTGGCGAAAGCGCCTTAACTTCTCTAAAGAGAAGCACTGCTCCGCCGGCAAAGCTCATCTGGTGACCTAGGAACTCATCGAAGAAGTGCCTTTCATCTTCTGGAATAGCCTTTATGCCGTTAAGCAAATCTCTTACCGTTGGATAGTTTCTCAAGAATTCACCCTCATCAAACTCTTCAATCCTTGAAAAATCTATAACCTCTCTACCCTCGCCAAAGAATCCAAGCCACAACCTTACACTGGCCCAGTGGTCCAAGACCTTCCCAACATTGACTGGATCGGATAAGAACACTGCATTCCTCAGATGGTTGCCAGTAAGCTTTCCCGTCCCAACTGCACTCACATCAGCCAAGTAGATGACCGTCGCCAGCTTGAGGTATCTACTCAGGAACTCTTTTCGATCGATAGGCTGTCTGCCCTGAGCAACCAGTCGCTCATTTACCGAGGCGACCTTGGCATCTATCATCCGCAATACATTCCCGAGCATTCCTTCGCCAAAGTGAGCTGTGTTAAAGTCATTATGCAGTGCTACAAGTAACTCAATCAGCGCCTTATTTTCTTCAGAGAAGGACAATCCCCTCACAGCAAATTGGTCCAAAAGTTGCCTTACTATCCTCCCACCGGCAGGAGCTTCACTATCCAGATTGGCAATCTTCCCAATATCGTGGAGGACAACGCTCACGAATAAGACTGGTAACAATTCTTCCGGTATCTCTGAGTAACCATCAAGAACTCTCCCTATATCTTCGGCAGTTAATCTTCCCTCTGCTCTTGAATTTATGTATCTGGCGACCTGCCGCCTACTCAACCTACCGTGTCTATAATCATTAAGCTTAGCTACCGTCTCAACTGCTTGAGCCACATGTTCATACTGATTCATATGCTTGCCATTTCTCTTCTTCCAGTAATCTCTGGGAATTGTAATCTCTTCCAATAACGGCAAAGCAGTCATTCCAAAAAGCAAATCTCGAACTTCCCCGATGTCCACTTCTCTTCTTCCAAGCGCATTTCTCAAAGCTTCCACCTGCTCACCAGCGGCGAGACCATTCAACTCATTAACAAGCTCCTCAATCCTCTCCGAATTCTCCCTCTGCCCCTCGCTAAGAAGAACTCCAATCTCTTCCCTAATCTCTTCTGCTTTCTTAATGCCAAGGGTCTGCTCTCCAAGAATTGTAAATGTCTCGTGACCAACAGGTCCCTGATCATCCACATACTGAAGTTTCTTAACCTCCAGGGTTCCCAGAGGCCGACCCGACCTCTCCTCAATAGCACTTATTAGTTTCCTGAATCTATCTCGTCCCAGTGGACGAAGCACACGTCCAATAACAATATGAATAATATCCGGGCGGAAACTTCCAGGGAACTCCTCGCCAAATTCGTCTCTTAACCTATTCCTCAAAGCTGTCAGGTTCGCCGAGTCAGTAAATCCCTTCAATATAATCGCCCCATCCGGTGTAACAGTAACACCCTCAAAAGTAACGCTGAACCTCGGAGATTCTCCTAAAATCCGCAAAATGGTTTCAGAAGCATCACGGTGTCTCTTAGTTATCCTACCCTTGTCATAACCTTTCCTCAGTGCAAATATGGAAAAGTGGAGAGATTCTTCTGGAACCCACAAAATATCTTGCTCTCCAACAGTTTGTTTCAGTTGGGTCTGAAGCCCAACAATATTCTCACCAATTTCGCCAAGCAACGAAGGTCCTACCAAAACAGCCGGCACATGACCCCTTAAGGGTATTCCATTTCTATATGCTATTGGATTGGCAGTGATTAGCCTCTTTGAATCAAAGTCCTGTTGTCGTCTGGTCTCTTCAAATTTAGAATCATATTTTGCCTGAAGGACAGCTCGAGCTTCTGGCTGCATTAGTCCTATCTCTTCTATCTGCTGAATAATCCAAGCAACTTCTTCTTCATCTTCCCAGTTGGGATTGCCATACCTCTTTTCCCAGGCATGGCGGGATTCGTGACGGATAATTCGGGCAATGAGAGATTTTATGCGATTGGCTTCATTGGTATCGGTTATTTGAGAAAGGAGATTGACTAATTGATAAATGAGGACATATGGAAGGTAGGAATTCTGTTCGGCGTGTTCCAAGCCACGACCAGCGTGGCCAATGAGGTAGCGGTTGGCATCCTCATACCAGAGGAATGGAGGAGCCCTCGTGAGGTCTCCCTCTTCTGGAGTAATAAATATGTGAGCTGTTGTCTCAAGGATTTCAAGAATTTTCGGGTCATCATTATATTCCTCAAAAGTAATTCCCATAGCCTCAACTAATGGCTGAGTCTCGAAAGTCTTCTGAGAAGCCCCCTTACCGTAAGTCACTACAAATTTGCCATCCTGCCTCTTAATCCTCACAAACCTTTCCTCCTCCATCGCGCTCCTAATTGCAGGATTTATAACCGGCTCATGGTCTTCAGATTTCATAGCTTTGCCAATAGACAGAGGAGCAGTTGATTGGACAGACCGACTAATGGCGGGCTTTGCTACGATAACCATGTGAGCTGGTTCACGAATCATATTCGCTACCGAGAAATTACAATCTTCAAGAAGACGCATTATTGTAGATGGCGAGAAGTAATAAAGGTGATCTGCCTTCATAAAGTCGTTTCCTAGCTTTTGTGCTTCTTCACTCTCAATATTTGGTAATCTAATTATTAAGAAACCGTTGTCTTTAAGAAGTTTACGAGTCTTTATTAGAGCAGATTTAGGGTCCAAAAGGTGTTCCAAAGTATCAAACATGGTTATCAAATCATATTCTTTAGTAGATATATCTGCTGTTTCAAAACGCCCTTGTTGTAGTTCTATTCCGAATATTTCTTTTGTCTTATCTGTTGCAAATTTCGATAATTCTGTTCCATTGGCCAACCATCCGTTTTCCTTAGCGATAAATAGAAAATATCCAAAACCTGCACCGATATCCAATAACTTTCCGGGGCTTATGCCAAGTTTTTCGACATAGTCAGAATAATGCCTTCTAGCTCTTTCTAATCTAGCATCAATTTCTCCTTCATAATCCTCATAACCAAGAACTTGGGGCGTGGGAGATTTGAAATAGTTCTCAGAATACAGACTTCTCAAATACTCCAAGGATGGCTGTGGATTTACATATATTAGTCTACACTTCTTACACTTCACAAACCTATTTTTAAAACCAGTTTTGTATATTTTATAAACCAACTCACTAGAATCGGAACCACATAGGTTACACCTCACACCTTTCTGTGATATTCCTGAACGAGTAAGCAGTTCCCTGTCAGACGTATCTCCGAACCTCTGGGCTTCCCTTTTGGCAAAAATGCGTCCAAGCTGTCCAAAGGAAATTACTTGAGTCTTTATTTCTCTGATGATTTGTGTCACTTCAGTCTCATCCTTCCAGTCAGGGTCGCCATATCTCCTTTCCCAGGCATGGCGAGCTTCATGGCGGATAATTCGGGCAATGAGAGATTTTATGCGATTGGCTTCTTCAGAATCGGTTGTCTTGTGAAGGAGATTAACTAATTGATGAATGAGGACATATGGCAGGTAGGAGTTCTGCTCTTTGTGGGCAAGTCCACGACCAGCGTGGCCGATGAGGTAGCGGTTGGCATCCTCATACCAGAGGAATGGAGGAGCCCTCGTAAGATCCCCATCTTCTGGAGTAATAAATGTGTGAGCTGTTGTCTCGAGCATCTTGAGAATCTCAGGCTCATCTGCATATCGTTCAAAAGCAATCCCCAGAGCCTCAACCATTGGTTGAGAATTGAAACTTTCTTGAGAAGCTCCCTTACCAAAAGTCACTACAAACTTTCCATCTTCTATTTTCACCCTCACAAACCTTTCCTCTTCCATCGCCTTACTTATTATAGGATTTATAACCGGCCCATGGTCCTCAGGTCTCAACCCTTTGGCAATAGTAGGTGGTGTTTGGCCTTGTTCAGTTTGTCTTGGTATCCTTTCTTTAATCCAATCCCATATTGGGGTAAGTATTGGACTCAATATACCGCCTATATATCCCAAAGTGGCTAAGAACAAACCACCTCCCACAATTGTGGTATAAAAGACTGTGAAATACCAGGGAAGCCTCATTGTTTCACTAAAAGCCAACCAATAAGGTAGTATAATCCCAACCGCTCCATCCGCCGTAGGTGCCATCCCGAAGAATATCAAGAATTTTGTCCAAGAAGATATATCTCCAGCAAAGAGCATAAGAATACTTATTCCAATAATTGTAAAACCGAGTAATGATGTAACATACTTGACCCGATTTGGCTTGGTCATCTGAGGAGGAAATCTACTCCTATTTTCTTCACCCCCCCATTTTACGCCAAATAACCAGCTAACTGCGGGAGCCCCAATAAATGCTGCTATAATTATTGTAGATGCTCGTATAATAAGGTCGGTTGGAATAAGCCCTCCTATGACTTGAGGCGCCAAAGCCATTAGAAAGGCTGAGATTATAGGAATTAAGGATAAAATAATATTTGCTACCCATCGGTTGCTTACTACTTTTCGCCGTTCGTCCTCTCTTAAGCCTTCTAATGCACTCACATTTTTCTTATCAAATTTATGCCAGTAGAGAGCTGTTAAAGGACCTGCTGAAATTCCTGAAATTAAACCAACCAACAAGATTCCTAGTGGCCCCATAAAGGTTGGTATGATAGTCAATAACAAAACGGTCATTCCTATGGCAAATGGCCAACGATAATCGGAAAGATGTTTTATTAATGGCGGGTTTTCTGACTCCAGTTCATAGACGGCTCCCCACGCACGAGCAACCTCTCCGCCCTCAACTTGGCTTTTGAAATCGCTGATACCTTTCTTAAATCCATGCGTTAAAGATATAGGTTTGAGAATCAATTTAGGAATGTATATACAGGTAGACCCTACAAATTCTAGCGTCGCTCGAGGTACGTCCCATACCAGCCATAACAGCAGAGCCTTTACGAAATTTGCAGCTTTCCTTAACCGACCAGGTTGTACCGAACTGAACACTTCTGCAATACGGCTTATAAAGGGCGATGTGAATTTAGGATGTATAAGGAGTAACATAATAGATAAAAACATAATTTCTCCAAAGTATGGGAAAGTTATCTCCATCATTCCGGGATAAATCATAGCAAAGAAAGTGAGTACAAGTTGGAATAACCATATTGGTTCAGAGAATAACCCCCTTACGACCAAATCAGACTGATATTTACTACGCGGTGGTAGTACTGGTATTTTACTCTCTTCTATCTCTAATTGAGCTCTTCTTACCTTAACTATCTTCACTATAAGTTCTTGCACTTTGTCTTCCTGCCCATCAAAGGCTTTTTCTATCTCTCGTTTTAATTCATTTATCGCTTCTCTAATTTCATTTATCCGGCCTCTTAAGACATCGTTGTCCACTCGCTCTAAAGAACGCATTGAGGCCAAAATAGTATCCAGATGGGTAATCATACCGGCAATATCTCTCCTGCCAAGCGCCTTCCAAAAATCATCTTCGCCACCTTTAACTTGCAAAGCGTTCCTCGCGTTTAGCAGCGGTTCAGCTATTCTCTTCAGAACATCTGGTTCAAATATTTCCCGGGGAATTTTATTTAACAGACGGCTAATCCTCCAGAATAAATTAGCAATATTTTCAGCACTTTCCCCAACATCCCTATTTAATTTACTCCTCGCAGTCTTTATTTTTCTTGCTGCATACCACTTAGCAATACCTTTCCCGATTTCCCACTTCCCAATTCTAAACCCGAGCATTCGTAAGATCATAACATTGGGAACGTCGAACTGAAGCAGCCACCTGGCGTCTTCTCTATGAAGTTCGTGTGGAAAATGGTACGGTGCAGCCTCGTATATAGTGAGGTCGGGACAGAAGGCAACTTTCATAAAAATGCCGTGCATCTCATCTTCACTCTTCAACCAGGTGCCCCCACCCGGAAGCCAGACAGAAGCGAACGCATCGTTGGCTACTTCTCCTCTGTAGAAAACATTAAGTCTCAGGAAATATTTCCCGAACGAACGAATGCCATCTTCCACTATCATATTCCCTTCGCTTGCAAAAGTCCCCAATGCCCTCTGAGGGAATTCTTTCATTGCGTAGGTATAGAGGGAATGGTCAGCATTATAATAATACATATCGGGTTGATAAACCGCGTAATCATCCGTCATTAATGCCATTGCTTTCAGAACACTTTCAGGGGTAGTGAAGTTATCCATATCTAAGATACATGCATTAGCTATTCTCTCATCTCTTTCTCTCATGTTTTTAAGGAGGCGGATCCCCTCAGAGGTAGCAAGAATTCCTTCCCCGGGCCTCCTAGTATCAACATAGATATCAGTGAGTTCCTCGTCTGCAGAAAAACCTCTAATCAGCATGGGAGTGATTGGGTCCTTGGCTTCTGGTTCGTTGTAAAGCCATCTCATAAACTTATGGAAATTGAGAGGCTTTACAATGGGGTCCATCATAAAGACAAAGAATCTTCTTTTGACATCAGCTCGAATTTGTGGATTTTCGAAGACAAGTCGCTTTATGAGTTCTTCAAATTTAGCATAATTACCCTCAGCTCCTGATTGAAGCATAATGACTGTAATGAATTCATCTGTTGGGATTTCCTCTAGCAAATGGACATTCTTCCTTACCACAAATTCTACTTCTTCCTCGCTTGCAGTAAAGAGTGGATTAAGGATAACCATACTTTGGTCAGGCCTGATACCTTCTGGGCGAGGGATTTCCTCTGCCCTGACCTGGGGAATTGCTGATTTTCCTGTTAACCCCCTCTGGATATGGTGTATATTTCTCACAACAAATTTAGCAGCGTATATTTCAATAATAATTCTTACCAGCCAGTAAAATATTCCAAGATATATAGCCAGGGCCCACCATGCAGGAGAATTAAGGTTAAAGATGAGAAAAGCGCAGGCAGTCCCAAACAATATCCCAAATGTGACAAGAGTATGATAAGGAAGATGCCTTCCCAAAACTACCTTCTTTTCTCTCTGTACCATTTTTTCGAATTCAGCTTCGGAATCTCCAGCACCGCTGCCACCTTTTGAAGCAGGTTTAGTTAATTTTTTCCAAGGTGGGCTTCTCCACCACATTATCTTTGTTAGAATATAGCTAAGCAATGTGAGAACCGAGGCCGCAATCAAGGCAAGATGTATATTGCCCAGACCATACTCGTGGTATAATTTATAGCGCAATCTTTCAAGTTTAGACCAAGACTTCTGCCAAATATCCTGTGGAACCTCTTTTCTCAACCTTTCGGAAACGAGGAGGCTCTGCGTAGCGTTTATTGACCTAGAGAGGCGTTCGACCTGGTCTCTGGAATAACCAAATATACTTGCAAGGTCTATTTTCTTGCCGACGTCAGTACTTTTGCTATCACATAATACCAGAAGGTCTTGATTAGAAAGAGACATTGTCAAGTCAAACCATAACCTCGGGGCTCTTGTGCGATCCGAGAATCTGGACTTCTTTCTTTCTCTTTGAATGGCTTCATCTATCTGTGTTCGAATCCTCAAGACCCTGTCAGCAAGGAGCTTGATATCTACCGGCTGCATCCCTTTTTCCACCATAGCGTTCACTATAAGTGCTACGGTAGCTTCGTCTATGTTCAGCCCGAGCCTCTGAAGCTGCCTTCCTACAGCTGTACTTATCGCCCTAGCATCTACATTCGCCTCAGGCTCTCCCGCAAGCCCAAGTTCAAACCAGCTGTCGGTGATATATATGATCCTATCCATCAGCTCATCGGAAATCGCAACGCCTGATTTCTGAACCAGATCCTCTAAGAAGCTAATCCTTTTGACCCAGTCGGCTATATCCTGCTCGGCGATCCCGCCCATGTAGGCATTCGTTGCCATAACCCGAGCTTCCTCATCGCTCATTACTATACCAACTTTTTTGAATTCATTCGCTATGCGCTTCGCTAGTTCCAGCTCTTGGCGCAACCTAACTAATTCTTCTTCAAGCTGCACCCCAGGAGCCCAGTTCGGGGCCATCTCTAACCTTTCGTTTAAATATGCTCTTCTCTCATCTGACAATCCTGGCTCAGCGAGTAGCCACCTTAGATACTTGACCTTTTCGTCGCGCCATTCTGTTTCTATCTTCTCACTCTGCGAGGAAAATTTAAATATAACCACGCCCGCTATCGGCTCTGCCAGGGCGCTTATTATATACCTTTCTTCTCTGGTAAGAGTGCTTCTCCCATAAACCTGCCTATAGATTTGACCTACCCTATGTGGTACGTAGACGTACCTAAAGATGGCTTCATCCTGACTGTAGCCGACCTTGGCCATCTTCTCAACCAGATAGCGGGCCATCTCGTCCGATAAATCCAGACCATGGTCTCTCCCTGCTTTCCTCACAAGAGACCTCGCCAACCTATCCAATTCGCCGGGAGAAGTTAGTCTTCCACGAAAGGCCTCTGCTCTCTCCTGACGCTCTTGCCTTAGAGCATCCCTATACCCCCTTAGTACTTCTCCTCCCAACCCAAACTTCTCTCTTACATCCTCTATTGCCGCATTTCTTTCCGTACTATTTGCAATTAGCTCTATCAACTGTGGCGTGATAAAGCTATCTAACTTAATTAGTCTATCCCTCAAGCTCGCTTCTATATCGTCCACTGCAGGATTGTTGCTATAGATACCCTGCGCCATAAGGCCTACAAAGGACCTATACACGCCGCTCAGGCGTTCAATAAGTTCCGACTTCTTAGCCACTATCTCGCCAGGTGCACAGCCGTTATTTTTAAGCCTTCTTTCGAGGCTATCCAGGGCTTTTAGCTTCTCTTCTTGTCTACCTTCTTCTAACATCTCACCAAAGTTTATCAGCCAGGCAGAGAGAAGATGTGATAGCTTTTCATATTCGCCCAGGTCCATAAAGGCCCAGTCCTCTCTATAAGTACCCTGAAAACGGCTATGGGCTCTCTTTTTCTCCCATTTGTTAAGTGGCATGCCATCCCCTCCCCTAACAAGGTCAAGTATTGAAAAGATACCTTCCCATCTTAGGAATTTGCCCTGCGAGGCGTACTCTTCCGCCTGCAACCAAGCGATGTCGCGAAGGTCTGCATCCATCTTCTCTTCATCCCAACCCTGCTCATGCATGCGAGTGACATAGCCATTTATCTGACCCTCCGTCGGAACCGGAAGGAGACTTCTTACTCGTTCCTCATAAATTTCTACTCCAAGCCTCCGCAATTCTTCCACAATCAATTGTGGCAAACTCTGCGTCTTTCCTTCAAATATACCTGCGTATTTTATAAGTTTCCCTATGGTCTCCTTGGTATATGATGGGTTACTCTTCAATCTCGTCCAGAGCTCACCCAACTCACCCAGCTGTAGCCTCTCAGGTGTGATTATAACCTGGCTATCTACAACTCTTCTTTCCTTGTTGTGGGTCATGTAAATAGCTTGCCAGTACATCTTGGTTTTTATATCTTCGAGCAAATCTTCCGGGCCATAACCATTCTTAAGCATATACTCAGTACCTAGATAGACCGCTTCACCATCCGTCACCTCTTGATCCTTGAGCCCCTCTATATCCCTCCTCGGGTCTCCTTGGATGTGTCTTATCGTCTCTCTTCTTTCTGCGCGTGTTTCCCACTCCTCAAGGGCACTTTGCTGAAGTTCTCTCAATAATTCTCTTCCAACCCTTTCCCGCACCTTCGCGGCCCAGCCTATATTTCTAAACATAATTTCTATTGTTAAGTCAGGGTAGCTCTCTTTTAGTTTAAGGAAAAGTTTCATAAAATATGAGATTTGCTCTTCCTCTAATTGTTTCCAGTGGTCTTTTGCGGCTTTGACGATATGGTTTCTAAGGTTGAAGTGTTCGACCATCTGTTCTCTGAAAAGCCCCTCCCAATGCATATAATCCACCCAGAAACCATAGATGCCCCGGGCAGCTTTACTGGCAGGGTCGAGATCCTCTTTTTGTCCTAAAAGTTCATAGTATTGCGACAAAAGTCTCCGCATCTGGGGCGACTGCATAAACTTGAGGTCATATAGATAAGCATTCATTTCTTCAATGTTGGTAAAGCGGTCGGCCCAATAGGCGGCGTCACCTGCTTTTTCGGGGTCCTTAAGGTCAACGCCAAGAATAGAAGCAGCGACTTTTAATCGCTCCAAATATGCTTTAAATCCACTCCATTTGCCATACTTATTCGCCACACTGAGCCAGTATTCAGCATCTCCCATTTCTTTCACTGGGCCAACAATCGGTTCGACAATTTCTATAACCTTGAGCAAATCGCCGAGATGTTGACGGATATCTTTGATGAACTGGTCGACATTGCGTTGATTTAATCCAGAGAGACTCCTCGAGCCTGTATACTTTTTGAGACTGTCGCACAGGAAGGCTACCAGATGACCTGTAGTATTTAGACTTTCTATGATCCCCCTTCGCTTTCTCTCAATCTTCTCAGATGGGACTCCTTCCTTTATCATCATCTCCAATTCTCTAGCTGCTTTTAGGGTTGCTTCTTTTATATCTCCTTCCATCTTTTCGACACGGGACCTCAAAATCGTTATCAACTCCTCCGCGGGAGTATCCTCAGGAACCCAGGTCCCAAATTTTATTCCCAAATCTTTAACTCTTTCCCATAATTTCTCATCCGAAAGATACCCGAATAACCCTTCTATACCAGACCAATTCAATCCCTCAGAATTCATCAGGTCACGCCAGTAGGAAGCATCTGCCATTCCCTCTGGGGTTTTCAGTTCAATTCTATCACCAAAGTATTTTCCGTGAAGTCTGCTTATCCTGAGAAGAGCTTCCAGTCGAACTTTAACTTCATTAGTAAATTTCTCTACCCATTGTCTCTGTCCTGACTCATCCATATCGCCTAAGCGAATAAGCATTCTTATACCGTACCTGATAATTATTTCATCTCGCTCCTTTTTGGACTTACCTTTTAATAGGTCTTCCAGTTTCTTTCCTTCAGACTGAGCCTGGATTTCAGCCAGCCGATAATTGATAAGGCCGTATCCTGCACCTTCTCTGAGCCAATTCTGAGCTTTCTCGAGAGCATCCGCATCTCCAGAAAGAATATCACCCAGAGTCTCTGGGTCTATATCTTCAAATAGTGCCTCGAGTTGTTCGCGAGTCATCCCTCTCAACTCGCCAGCCGTGTAGAAAAAGTCCTCGGTCAATGAAGGTAAAACTCCTGCTCCAATATCCATTAGCGCCTTATAGTGTGCTAAAGTGAACCTACGGTCAATTTTTCCGAATGCTTCTAACCGGTCAACATGATAGCTCGCCTGACCAATACCTTTTCTGGTCCTAATGTCTATGTCGAATATTCTGGCTATGGCCTCGAGACTTTCTATCCTTTGAGTAATTATTCTTAAGACTTTTCTCCTCTCCTGAGCTTGAGCGTCTAAGTCCATCTCTCCCAATGCTTTCACCCATTCTTTGATTAAGTATTCTCTTTCCCTATCCGAGAGTTTATCAAATCCTTCTTTAGCTACCTTTGCTAAAATAACTCTCTCCTGTTCGGTAAGAGTTAAGGGGTCTTTGGTTTGGAGCGTACTCACTTGTGCCTTGGCGACGCCCCACCCAGTCCAGAACATAACATCGCCAGAAAGAAGACTTTCTTTGAGCATTTCTTCTTTCTGGTTGATGGTCATTAAAAGGAGTTGGATTCTATGGGTGTCGCGCTCGGCAGGAGGATTCGCTAATTCGTCTCTTAGCATTTTTAGAAGGTCGTAGTAGTAGTGGGTTGCATCTTTGTCAATTAGTTGGTCTCTGGAAAGGCCTTCTGGATAGAACTTTTCCTGGATAAGCTTCCTTAGTTCTGCCATCAGGTTAAATCTTGCAGTCAGCCCATCTATATCGAGTTTTCCCTCACGATAGTATCCATTATTTATCGCCCAGTTCAATATGGCGCTGACTGTCCAGATGTCCTGCTGATTGTGGCCTGCTTTTACATCAAGAGTTCTTCCCAGTAATGTTTCCACGAGGGGTGCGAGTTCCAGAACCAGCTCATCCCATCTGCTTGCAGAGATGTCCATAGTAGCAACCTTACCCCATCTCGCAGGGTCGCTCTCCCAGTAAAGATTTTCCACTACAGTTTGTTTTGCCTTAAGATAATCGGGAGTTACTATTCTCTCCAGGTAAGCGATGAATTCATCTCTCTTCAAGCTAAGCGTAGCTCCCTGGTCGGCACTTAAAATTTCTCCCATTACAAATCCTGTCCAGGCAATAGCTTTAGCTATATCTCTGGGATTGCTCATATCGAGAGGTCTACTTACCATTTCCTCCAATTTAGGAATGAGATAATCCATAGTAATAGAATATTTCTGGGCATAATTATTCCTTATCCTCTTTATTTCTTTCTCTTTCGGGCGGACACGGAGTTCCGCCCCTACGCTCTTAATCTCTTTCACACCTAATTTTGTCAGTTGTTCAACGCTCAGGATTCTTCCGCTTCTCTCGAGATAAGCCATAAGATGAGCCATCGCTAATCTGAAGCCGACCTCTCCTACCCTCTCCCCCGCTGCTTCCCGCTCCTCCTGAGGAAAGAGGTCAATAAAGATAGAAGAAATAGAAGCCCAGCCTTTTTTCGGAGCAGGAGGAGCCTCGGGGAGGTTCTGAACCATAGTTTGGGCTTCGGCAAGATCTTCGGGCGTCATAAATGCCGCCCCTACACCTTCGGGTGGAATAAATGTCGCCCCTACAACTTTCTCACGGGCAATAGCTTCCTCAGCAAGAACAAGACCGGGAATCTTGACTTCAATTCCGGCGGCTCGCAGTCGCTCAACGAGAATAACCAGATTTACATCGAAATCACGCCTTGCCTCCAGGTAATGGCTCTGACTGAGTATATATCTATCTAAAGCATCCTTGAAATCCCAAACTGAAATCTGGTCCTTCAAATATGCCTGACTTGCCTGACTGAAGTACTTCTTCGCTGATTCAACTTCTCTACCTGCAAGCCCTACTCTCTCGTAGGCAGAAATCAATCTCTGATAGAGAAGAGCTAATTCATATCTAAATGAAGTGCGTGCTTCTCTAATCAATAACTGAGTCGACTCCATATCCACTCGTGCCAAATTTGCTCTCCGCCTGGCTCCACTATCATAGACCTGCTGCCATAAACTTAAAGCAATGCCGAGCTTCTTCTCTACATTGCCAAATAGGTCCGTTTCAGTTATCCTTCCCCCGTCGAATTCCGCCTCCACCACAGGTATCCTGCCTTCCCTGATAGCCTGTTCCACACGTAACTTGGCAGCCTCCAGTTGAGCGACAAGTGCCCTGATTCGGGGCTCTTTCTCGAGGTCTACTTCCCGGAGTTTTCCAATTATTTCACCTAAACTCCTTACGGTATCTACGCTAACTATTTCAGGAGGTAAAATATCAGTAATCTCAATTCTTACACCGGAGAGATTAAGAAGTCTGGTCAATATTGCACCACAGGCGACGAGGTCCTGTTTAGCATAGCTTAGCGTCCTCTCGGCATCACCTACCATAATTCCAGAAGCTTTCAGGTCTTCAGGGCTTCTGGCTAAAATCTCACCAAGTATCTGGATGTCTCTGGAAGCTTCCCTGAGCCTTCCTGCCTGAACTTCTCTCGCACGATAGATTGTATTTGCCCAGTAGTAGCGATAGTATGCTTCAGCATACTGCCTCCTCGCTAAAAGAACTGCCTCTTCCAGATTGGCTTGCCTTTCTACTACTCCCTGCTGGGCAATTCGAGCTCGATGGTTGGGAGCATAGAGAGGAGTTAAAGAGATGGCTGTTCCTATACTCAATTCTTTGGGTTTGGGTATAGTGGGTTGCCAGGGTTCGAATCCGAGCACCCTGAGCGCCTGAATCAATGCCCGACCCTCTACCTCTAAATACTCTTTATAGCCAATGGCACCGGCAAGTCTTGCTCGTGCGGCTGCAATTGAGGGCAGTTCCGGCAGCATAGAAAGCCCAGCGCCATAGCTTAAGCTGAGTGCTCTCTCCTCGTCGCTCAGGCTACTTTCCACAGCTTCCGGCGTTAAGTTGAATCTTCTCAAATCAAAGATTGCCAGGACATATCTATTTTGGGCATCTATTAGCTGAAGCTTTGCAAAGTTGAGGGCATCTTGAGCACTTACCACTTCTACTTCACTGCCTATGCCTGATAGCTTCTTCTTTTCTGCCAAATCCAATTGTGCTTTAAATGTTTCCACCTGCCTCTCGGCAAATTCTAATCTGGCTCTGGCAATTAAATAATTCTCTCTCGCTAAATCTCTGTCAACAGCAAGACTACCTTCAAGCTCTCTATTTAGCGCACGTTGCTCCTCCACGCTAGCCTCAGCCATCTCTCTCTCCGCCATCTTTGCTCTTTCAATCTGGTCGTGGCCAGTGAAGATGTCAAGGACTTCACCCAATAATGGAATCTCGTGTAGAAGTTTTGCCATTCTTTCTGGCGGTATATTTAATAAAGGAAATGCACTCAATCTTCCTTCAAATAATGCTCTCAAATCGAGACTAACTCCCAGACCAATTGCCTCACCCCTTCCTGCTGCTTCAACCCATATCTCTCTCCTCTGCAGTTCCAGTTTATGGAGGTCTTCCAGAGCATATGGGTCAAAGGCAAGGATAAGACCTGAGCGGAGAAGAACCCTTTTCAATTCTCTTTCCTCATCTTCTCGTGAGAGACTGGAGAGCTCAATACTCGTAAAAGAGTCTCTGACCCTCTGGGGTGTTTTAGGATTATCTCTAATTGAAGTGAATATCTGCTCCAGTTCCTCCCTGCTTTTCCGAGTAAGGCTCAACTCGTCAACCAGGTCCCTCATTGCTTCGGGAGTGAGGGGAGCAAGGGAAATGCGAGATTTTGGCGATATGCCTGTAACTGCTCTATAATCGGTTTCTGCTTTGCGCCTTTCCAGACGAGCCCGGGAAAGATTCCTATTAGCTGTTACCAATTGGGAGCGTGCTTGAGCGAGAGCCGCTTGAGCATTGGCATCGCCCGGAGATTCCTGTAATCTCTTTTCAAGCTCATCCACCCGGGCTTGAGCAATTTCTACAGTCTCTTCTGCCTGACTCTCTTCCTGGATACTCTTCCACAAGTTTAAATGAGCGAATAGTGCACTCTGAATTAATTGATTATTTATAAGGCAAGCCATAGCTCCTGCTTCTCTTGCGCCAACGAGAGCCATCTGTTCTCGTGCTGACCTCTTCGGGTCAATAGTGAAGAGGTTCACAGCTAATTCAGCTGACCAGGAAGTCTCCCTCTCCGCATCGTAAGGTAAATAGACCTTCCCTCTAACAAAAATTCCCGCAGAAGGTCGGGCTTCCGCCCTTACTCGAGCCAGGTCTCTCTCAGCTTTCTCCACTGTTCTTCCAGACTCTCCGCCAGCAGCCTGTTGGGCAAGAAGAAGTGTATCTTGAAGCGCGAATCCTTCCCTTTCCACTTCTTCTTCAGCCAAAGGTGGTGTCTTTACATCTCCTGCGGGCGGCCTTTCCCCGGTCATACTAATATAGTTTGCTCTGGCGATGTCTGAGTTGTACTGTGCAATCTGGAAGTCTGCACTTGCCTCTCTGACCCCGCGTAATGCCTCTTCCAGCTGAGATATAGAAGGATTAGGAAGAGACCTCACATCTTGGAGATACCTTTCAGCAGCGTCGAGCTGCTGGCGTGCCAGCTTCTCCTCTTCAAGAACTGCCTGGTAAGTAGCCCTGGCTATCTCCCCTCCTCGAGCAAGGTCTCTCTCGAGCTGAGTAAGCGCTTGCTGGGCACTCTGAAGTTCAAGGGTCGCCCTTTCTCGTTCAGCTTTTCTGGTGGGACTCTCTACACTATGGTAGCCGACAAGACCATATGTGACACCCCTCAATCCAATATTAAGTAGACCCTTCAGGAAAGAATGCTGCTCCCCAGGAATGGCTCTTTCTGCTTCATCCACTCTTGCCTTTGCCACCTTCTTTCTATCCGAAGGAAGCCTATCTAAATTATAGTCCTTAAGCACATCAAAATAGTCAGAAATTCCCAACCACGGGAACTCCAATTCGGTTTGGGCATCGAATCCCACCATCCTCTTCAGGTCCAATTCTGCTTCTCTTCTTGCCTGGTGTCTCAGTTCCAATTCAACTCTGGCTGTGGCGAGGTCTGAGTCCAACCTTACTTTATCGGACTCACCTGTCGCCTGAGCTTTAAGACTCTCAATATCCCTTACATATCCTTCTTGAGCACTCTCTTTTTCCCGGGCTATCCTTGCCCGATTGTAGGCGGAAATCACATCAGTTACAACCTGAATCCTGGCTATAGCAGCCTCATATTGAGTCCGTGTAATGGTAGCCTCTCCGGCACGAATCCTACCTCTTATGTCACTATCATGCGGGGTCCACTCAACGGTCAGACCAAAATTGAAGGCAGGAAATTTCTCTTGTCTGGGCACAACCACTGCTCCAATGGGAATTCCTTCCTCCCCGGACCCGGCTTCTCTTAATCTTGCGTCAAGAAATCTTAGGTCATCCGGATTTTCTGGATTAAGGTCGCGCCCGAGTTCCTTTTCTAAAGCCTGGACGACCACACCGTTTTCAAAGCTCTCTGGAGGTATGAGCCTCTCGCCAAACCAACTCGATTGAACGAAATCGTAACTGGCTCTAACGTTTGCACTGGGCCCCTGGGCTGCTTTCTGACTATGAAGAGATATCACTGCCCGAAGATAATTGAGTCTGGCTATAGCTTCCTTGGTGGACACTTCCAATGCCCTTTTTACTGCATCAGAGAGCATTAGCCTTACTGTCGAGACCTTCTCGGCAGCTTTTTCTGGAGCGGGCTCTTCTGCCACTTGCCCTACTTCCGGCACAGCAGGTGTTGGAACCCCGGCCTCTGATGGCTGGACAGGAACGGTCACTTCTGGAGCTACAACTTCTTTTGTTTCTAAAGCAGAGCTTCGCTCTGCGGCTACGACTTGAGCTTGACCCACCGCCTTAAACCCTTCTGCCTGCTCAACCATAATCTCCATTATCCGGGCCATTGTCTCTCTATCGAGACTGTGCTCAACCATATATTTTGTAAAGAGGTCAACCCACCCATCGAGGCTAAGTTTACCCTCTTCATCAAAACCTATTCCTGCCTTTGTGAGAAAATCTTCAACATTTTGGCGTATTAGTTTAGAGGTCTCCACTTCGGCAAAAAGCGTCTCGAATCGCTCTATACTTTCTACTGCCTTGGCAATTTCTTCCTGGCCGGCTACTCCGGGTTCTTCTTTAAGTTCATTCCAAATAGCTCTTGCCCTGTCCATAGCCTCTCGAGCCTCTCCCAAATTTCCTTTATCCAACTTCTCGAATGCTTCTCGCATCAACTGGTTGGCCTGTTCAATTCTCTCCTGGATGGCCTGGGCCTTTTGGACTTCCTCCACTGTCTGTTGAAATTTCTCCTGAGCCTCCTTTAACCCGGCAACACTTTCTGGAGTAAGGGAAGCTTTAAGTTCGGCTAAGACATCTTGAGATTGACTAAAGGAGACCTCAGCAGAGCCAATATCGCCTGTCTTTAGTTTCTCATAGGCCTCTTGCCAAAGTCGGCCAGCCTCCCTTATCTTACTTTCCAAATCCTGATATTTTTCTAATCCTTTCTCGCAATCTGAAATAGCTCTTTGTAATTCCTCAATTTGCGTTCTTAAAGAACTTTTAAGTCCAGGTGCATACTTATCAAAAACATCTTCATTCTCATATACTCTCTGCAATTGTACTAATGTTGTCCTGAGCACCTCGCTATAGCTATCAATCCTCCCCTCAAGAATAAATTCTAAGCCTTTCTCTTCTTCTTCGGGAGTCACTTCCTGTGCCTCTCTTATAAGGTCTTGAGCTTCCCTAAATCCGAGTCGGAAATCTCCTAATGCCTGTACTACTTCAGTGCCCCGTTTGTATTCTTGAGCAGCATGGAGAGGCGCTAATGAACCTAATCCAAAAGATAAGACCATAGCAAGCAAGCCCGCCATGTTCACAGCCTTCCTGGGAGTAAAGGGCATTGCTCCCAAATTGGTGAGCCATCTATGGAAGGTGGGGAAGAATGTCCTTACCCATTGCAATACGCCTACTCTCGGATGCTGCGCAGGGACTTTAGCCCTCCTTGACTCTTCTTCTCTAAGCTCTCGCTCAATCTCAGCTATCTCCTCTCGAGTCGGCCCGATGACCTTTTCAGCACCCTTAATAATTGCCGGGCTCTTTTTGAGGAAAAGGGCTCTCCACGATCGGAAATTGAAGAAATTGAAGGCCCATACGCAAGATAGGATAAAGAGTGCCATCCTCATCATCTCCCCGAATGTACCTTCTTGCCAAACCGGAACTGGTGCCATAGAATAGGCCCACATTCCACCGAGAATTGGTAAGCCAAATTGGATAACACCCTTCATTACCCGACTGAGACTGAAACCAAATGTTTTTGGTTTAGGACTGGCTCGCTTGGAGGCAGTAAGCCCGAGGTGCTCAAGCAAGGCAGCAGTCTCCTGAATAGATTTCATCTCTCCTATCCGGGCCTCAAGCTCGGCCAAGAGAGACCCTTCTATCTCACGCCGGAACGAAAGCATAGAGCGATATATAATCTTGCTTATATCATCTGCAATATCATTGACAAAGTACTCAATTCGCTCTGTGTCGTCATTTTGATAGGCCTCCATTATTAATTCTTCATCATCTTCGTCAATTACTCCATCAAGAGCATCATTGATATTATCCCAGAGCCTCTGACTTTCAGGTGTGGCTAAAGCACGGGGAGAAAAGAAAAAGAATCCTCTCATCACGGTGGCTTTCAGGAGTGGACTTAAGGCTGGACGGCTGGCTTGTTCACCAAAGGCATTCGTATATAGTTCAAATAATTGGGCGAGCCCCTCGGCTATAGAAGCTCCGGGATAGGACTTTCTCCAAGTCTCAAATTCCTCTAAAATCTTGTTGACAGCTTCACCTGCGAATTGGGCTTCCTGTTTGATTTCGGAAGCTGGCATGCCTGCCCCGACACGGGCTGGTAGAGGACTGACAGCCTTATTAATGTATGAAAGGATAGATATTAATTCATCCCTTGTCGCCTTAGTTCTTAAATCTTCGGGTAAGGCGAATGCGGGCTCTTCGAGTTTTAATCTTGACTTGAGGTAGGTCGCTATTTTAATGGCAAGTCTATCGGGGTGGGAACGATAGAAATCTCTATTATGGCGATAATCATTGAAAAGTTTGATGAAGGCGATACCATTGATATTTTTTGTTTCGCGGAGGTATTGGAGAAAATTTCGGAGGGCAGTTCTGCCAAAAGTTCCGCTGGTGAGGTATTCCAGAATTTTTTCGAGACACCATACTTCTTGCGCAAAATGTTCAAGCCTTGCTGGCGCCTCTGGAATTGCTCCTCTCGCCCTTGCCTCAAGGAGAATCTTCTCCAGACGGGCGTGGGATAGTTCTTCAAGAAGGGCAATGATTGTTGCTGTCCGGTTGCCAAGTCCAGTCACATCCAAATCGATTGTGCCATCAGGATTGTAGCGGCCAAGTCTCCTCATATTTTCTCTAATTCTAACATTGGACCCATCCTCTCTTAGGAAAGGTGCCAATTCCGGGAAATCCTGCCTTATCCTTTCAATAGCGATGGTCCTATTCAATTTTTCTTGGGGAGTTAATTCTCTTTCCAGAAGGACTTCTTCTCTCCTTGGCTTTCTCAGTTGTAAGAACTGATGCCTTGCCATCTCCTGTATTGTCTCTACTCCTTCTGCAATTGTCCCCAAAAATCTCAAAATTCGAGATCTCCCACCCGGGAGCTCAAGCGTCGGACCTTCCGGAGTCTTAAGAAAAGTAACTTCCGTAACGCTGTCTAATCTTCGGAGCACCTGAGAAATTTCCTGGCAAGATGTTTCGATTTCCGAAAGGTGACTAACTATTTTTTCCTGGTTTTGACGCAGGTTAAAGCCTGCGGCTACCAGGTTCTGGATTTCTCTGATAGCTTGCTCTATCCTGATGAGATGAACTTTTGCTCTATGTTCTCTTATATGTATATCGACTTCTCCTTCCCACTCTTTCTTTAAAGTTAATTTCAATGCTTCCAGGGCACCAAGCGCCACAGCCTGACTTCCTGCTTCTTCTATCCCCCCTTCACAGAAGTCTCTTATAACCTCTCTTACCCTTTCAGCTTCTCTCCTTATCTGTTCCATATACTCTGTGAGGCCTCCGTCGTGCAGGCCTAGTAGATTCTTAGCCGCCCCCGCATATCCAACCAGTGCCTGTAATGAATCGTAGAGTAAATCGCCCAAAGCCACAGTGGCGAGCCTAACAACTCTGAGCCTTTCTCTGGCCACTAACAGTTCGGCTGCCTCTACGGCTGCGCGTTCCTCTATCTTAGAAATCTCTCTTTTAATAGATTTTGCTTTCTTAGGATCGAATATCTTAACCACATTCCCCTGTTTCGTTCTTTCACCCTTAAGGCTCCTCTCAGCCTGGCTCGTCTCATCCGCTAATCTGAATAGTTCTCCAGCAGTTCTTGCATCTCTTGTGGATGCAACTGAGGCTTGCAGGTTAACAGTAATGCCGTTAAGTCCAACGTTAATTAAGACCTGAGCATAATCGAGGTAGGTCGCGATTTCGGAGGCTGATGGAGTTTGTTTTCCGGAAGGAATCCTGAGATAGATAAATACGCCATCTGGAGGCGACCGTCCTAAAGAAACATCATTTAGCCAATCTTGAGGCAATGCCACCTTTACTCCCAGGGCAACTTCCCGGATAGCCTCATCTCCTGCACGGTAACCAAAAATTTGATTGATTGCTTTAAGTCCTATACCCAGATTCTTAGCTCGTAACTCTCTTCTTTCTTCCTCGCTCAATCTATCAAACTTCTCACTATTATAGGAGAGCTCAACTTGTATAAGTACCCCTTCTTCACCTCTTTTCCTAGATTCTTGCACATTATTCCGGAAAACTCCCTCATGATAGAATCCAGTAAGGCTATCGCGCTTTCCAATTTCTGGTTTTGGAGTCTGAGGTCTTGGAATCCTGCTCACCAGGATACTTTCTCCCCTATGTTCATGAACTGGAACTAATCCTACTTTTACGGTATTCTTTTTTTCTTTTGCCTCCCTCAACGCATCATTTGCTCTCTGCATTGCCATTTCATATAGTAGTTCCTCTGGAAGTCCCTTTCCTACTTCTTCTCTAACCTCATTGACTGAGACTGCCCCAATCGATATAGAAGGAGTCCATAAATAACCTCCATTGAACCAGTGGAGTCTTCCTCCCAATTCCTCTATTCTCTTTTCATCCAATCCCTCTTTTCCAACTTCAAATAGAACATAATATTTCCCGGCGCCTCTGGCCACTCCTCTGACATTCCGGTACTGCTCAAAATTAGCAAAACTATCAAATATGGCAACTCCCAGTCCCCTTAACTGATTCCTAACTGCTTCCCGAATTGAATCCAGAATCTCGCTTGCTTTATTTTCTGTTAAGGGCAAAATTGCGAGAGGAAGGATGGCGAATTCATCTCCAGCCAGATAGCGAGATACTAGTGCCTTATTTTTCCCTGCTTCTTGAGTGATTACCCTAAATATCTCGCTCATAATGATATTCATTAAAGGTTTAGTATATATTTCATTCAACTTGCCAAGGTCATCTATATCACCCAGAGCAAAGTATAGGTCGCCTCTTCTTTTTGCAACGCCATCTATTGCCTCTTTTCTTGTCTCATCAAGGAGACGGCGGAGTTCGCCCGTTCTCGCTCTAATAAGAGCGATTGCCACTTCTCTTCCCTCCTCACCCGAAAGCATCCCTTCTGGAATTTGAACCCCAGCTCCCACTTCGGGCGGTTCACCTATACTCGGCTTGGCTCTCCCCAACAAATATCTCGGCATAAGGTAGAAGAAGGCATAGAGATTTGCCTGCATTTCCCGGGTATCTCTATCAAGACCAGCTGCGAGCAGGGTGGATTCTCCAATTTCATGTGCCAGTGCCCAAGCAAGTTGCCAGTCCCACTTGGTCTGGGCAACATTCCAGGAGATAATAATTTTTCTTTCATAAAGGACTATCGGCTTGCCATTTAATCTTTGGTCATTATTTTCAACTATTTCATATTCCAAATCACTTCCTAATCTACTCCTTAATATCCTTTCCGCTCTCTGCTCCATCTCCACTTGGGTCAACGCGAGCCTCTTGACATTCTTCCCTGCCAGCCAGTTAGAATACATCCCTTGATTGAGCCTGGTTAAGATGTCAAAGCCCACAAAACTCAGGACAGGAATTCCAACTAAGGTTGTCAACCACAGAATTGGAGCGGCGAAGAAAAAGATAGATGAAGCGATTATTGCCCCGACTGAAACAGCAAACAAGGTAGCTATATTCCTGGTGAAGGTGGTTGGTCGAGCGAGGCCGCGTCTTTCCCGCTCTCTAATTAAGCGCGTTGCTTCTTCCTCAAGGCCCCTGCTTTCTTCATCGCGGCGTCTCTCTTCTGCCCTGGCCTGCGCTTGAAGTTCCCTCTGATAATCTCTAAGTCCGTATCTCGTTACAGCGGAGTTAAATGTCTGCCGAGTTCCAAATGTAGGATGAACTGGTTTTAATCTCAATCTCCGTGCTTCGTCATTTCTTCTTCTTATAATAAGTGCCGCATCGGCGATATTTCCTTCTGCTTCTTCTAAGGCTTCCCTTAGGAGAGCTTTTTCGTATTCCATATATTCCGCTCTTATTTTGGCAAGTTCTTCTTCTAATCCATACCACTTGATATAAGTAGTGAAAGTGCCCTTAGTAATACCTTCTCCCTTCCGCGGCCGAGTCCGTTTTTCATCCCGCTCGGTATATAATCTTGCCGCCTCAGCTACATTGCCATTAGCCTCCCTTAAGACCCTCAGCAATCCTTCTACTTTCCGCCTTATCGTGTCCAACTCCTCAGTAATTCCATATCTTTCAATCTCACCATTTAATGCATCTTCGCCTATGCCCATAATCTGAGCTGCCCTGCCTATATTTCCACTTCCTCTCATTAAGGCGGATACTATTGTCCTTACCCTGTTTCTAATAGATACCGCCTCTTGCTCAAGTCCGTATTCTCTGAGGACCCGGCTCATCTCCGAGGGGCCGATGCTTCTTCTAAAACCTGACCTCACTAATTCTCTGGCTGTTTTACCTTGGTCGCCTCCACAATCTATCAACACACTCAGTATCACTTCTCTCATTTTGCGGTGATAATCTATGCTAAATGCCAATTTATACTCTTCAATTTTCTGTTGAAGGGTTTCTTCTCTTATATCCAATAATCGAGCGGCTTCCGTTAAGGTGCCGTTGGGCGTCCGCATAAATGCCTGCAATATGGCATTACTTTCTCGTCGGATTTTTCTATATTCTCGGCGTAGTCGTAATTCATTTATCCACCTGTTAATAGTCGCAGGGCTTACTTGCAAAGCACGCGCTGCTAATGCCTGAACGCCACCGAATCTTCTAAGTGCGGACAAAAGCTCCTCTCTTCTTTCTTCTAGCTTTCCGCTCGGTTTACCACTTGCGGCCTTACCCCTGCTCACCAACCCTGTTGCCATAGCTGTTGCTGCTAAGATAAATCCTGTTATGATTATTTCGGGGCTTAACAAAAACGGATTTTCTCCAATATGCTTGCCTAATTCAGAAGTCCAGCCTAGCATACCAAACCCAATCAGTCCAAGCAGAGAACCAAAGATTATGCCAATCGTTCTCGCTCTCCTTACACTTAATAGACCAGTAACTAAATTCATTCTCTGGAAGATAGAACGAAAACTGACCTCTCTCACTTTGGATTGGAGGGATTGATACCATGCATTTACATAGGCGGGAATTCCCTTCAATGGCTTGAGAGTGAGTCGGGAAGTTAAGTTAGATAATCCCTCCTTTACACGAGCAATCCTTGAGGATAACCTTTCTCTAAGAACAACTCGGGTCGGCTCCACAGGTGTAGTTGGTGCCACGGAGGCGGCAGGTATTTCTGGCCTGCTTGATGACTGGACAGGAAGTCCGAGAGTGCTGGCTAATAATGCTTTATCGTTATCCTGGATGTTCCAGAGTTTAGGGAGTTTCTCATAAACGAGTTGACCAATCATTTGACCATTGTCAAAAGAACCTGAAAGGATAAATTCCCGGCAATTAGCTTCTCCAACGATAATTTCAGCAACTCTTCTCTCTTTTACATTATACCGAAAGACAAATGGTAAACTCCTTTTCTTTCCCCTGTTCTTTCCCCTGGCAACTCCTAAAGCAAATGCCTCTTTGCCTCTGGTTAATACTACCGGCAGAAAGTCAACATTCTCTATCACTTCCCTCAATTCGGGTCTCGCACCAAGTCCACTTTTCCAATTCTCCCTTAGCTGATTGAATGCCCTCTCTATCTCTGCTGGGGGAAATTGAGACTTGAGAATTAGAGTCCAACCATAAAAATGAATCACTGAGAATGTCTGGAATGATTGGTCTCCTAATACACTGGCTGGCCTTAATGCCCCGATAATCCCCGCTATCGCTTTCTCCAGGTCTGTTCTCTTCTTCCTGGGAGAAAGTTCAAGCTCAGAAGAGTACTCCTTTCCCAGCCGGGGAGTTACCACTACATACGACATATTCCTGTCTCGCAGAAGTTCTGTAATCCCTGAAGTATGGAAACCTCCAGCAATGAGAACACTAACTTTCACTCCTTCTTTTTCCATCCGGGAAATGGTATTATCCACTAAAGCTTCGTTTCTCTTTAATGCTATCCTGTAAAACTCTTCAAATTTGGATAGATTAGCCTGACGCAGGCTAAAGCCTGCGACTACCGGTTTAGCAGAGCTTCGCTCTGCAGCTACATTCCCCTCACCTTTGATCCTCTCCCCATAGGGGAGAGGGAAGGGTGAGGGGGAAAACATCTCCAGAGTTATCTCATTACGATGCTTATAGTAGTATGCCAGGTCTTCATTTGATATCTCAAGACTCACCAGGTTCTTTAAAACACCAAGCATCCTGGAGAGCTTTACTAATTCCCTCTCCTCTTCCCTCTCGCATAGGCTCTCTTTAAGCTCTTCCTCCAACTCACTAATCTCTGAGAATAGTCTATTCTGGTCTATCTTATCATAGAGTTTATTGTACCTTATATATAAGTTGAGGTTGGGATACTCATTCTTCCCTTCCTTAGAAGTCACAAGCTCAGTAAGTATTCTGGGATCAGATGATCTCACACCCTTTCCCATCCTGGAAGAGAGAGACTGAAGATAAGAATAATACTCACCTGATGTCACCTTCCCTAATCTGTAGTCAAGGCTCTTAATCAATAGGTCTGATAGTTCCTCGTTAGTCAATTTCTCGCTCAGCTCTTTTATGTATTTTGTCCTCTCAGAATCTACCTTGGAGAAGTCTATCTTCTCCTCAAATTTAGATGCCTCAACAAATAGCTTGAAATTGGGATATTTCCCCCTCACCCTCCCATCGGGCGCCATAAATGTCGCCCCTACATTTGGGTGGCCACGGCGGGCCACCCCTACAACCAATCTCGTAGGGGACGGCCGCTGTGCCGTCCCAACACCTAATTTTGTAGGGGTTCGATTTATCGAACCCGTTTCATCTGAAAGACCATAAAGGTATTGGCAGTATTCACTGAGTGAGATTTCCTTCTTCTGGTAGGCTTCTATCTTGGATTCTAACTCTTTCAACTTATTATTATAAAGTCGATCTTTCAGTTGATTGATTTCTTTCCCAACTTCCTGGAAGTAATTCCTCACCTTATCTCGTGAAGAGAGAATCTCCTCAAACGCTTTCAGGTTCCTCTCATATTTACTTTTCTCCTCTACACCATAAATAGTTATCGCTCGTGCCTTCTCGCCTCCAGTTATGGCAAAGTATTCCTCTCCAGTAATTTTCCCTTCCTTAAGAAAGTCACTGGCTACCTCCTCCTTCACCTTCTTCTCTGGGAAACTGGAGAGAAGTGTGGTGTCAATAAGACCAGAGGAACCTTCAACACAAATCAAAAGAGGGAGAGTTGACTCTTTCGCTACACTGTTCTGAAGATATTTCAGAATATTTGCGCTATTGAGCTGGGCTTCGGAACTGGAATGGGCATCCTGAATGTGAATAATCAGCCTGTCACCTTTTTCGGTGTGAAATTCTTTTACTGTGCCATATTCGGAAGGAACGGTGAATAGATTCTGAGGAGTGATAAGAGAGGATACTTCAACTGCTACATCTTTCTCTTCAAGCTTTTCTCCCAAAACTTTTTGATTATCTCTTTGGTGAGGCTTCTCCCGGGAAGCAAGGAGTTCTTGCCTGGCTCTACGCCTTTCTGCCCAGAAACTTCTATCTGGCAAAGAAGCTCCCACTACCTGAGTGAAGAGAAATATACAACTTACACTCAGTGCCACAATTCTAAGCCATATTCTATTTGCCTTACTATACCACCAGGTTACCATCTTCTCTCCTGGTATAACTCTTCACCCTCTCCTCTCTGGGGAGAGGGTATAAGGGTGAGGGGATAATAAAAAAGCCGGACTACCCATAACGGGTTCTCCTACTCGTTATCGGCAGCCCGGCCGGTTCAACTGCAATGTGGCCTATCTAAGTAACCCCGAGGCTTTGCGCCCCCCGATTGCTCGGGGTTTGCCTTTTCGGAATATTAAATTATCTCCAAAGAACTTAGTTTTTCTCTTATAAAATCTCTTAGTACTAATAGTATATAATACCCGTATTACAGATATGTAAAAAAACTGTAAAATTTTTGTAAAATTTTTTGTGGTTAATTACTGATTCGTGGCTTTGAGGTGAGCCAGATAAGAGCTGGGCCAAAAAGAAAAGAGGCTATAAATGGAGATAAGAATATTACCACGAAAGAAGGGAAGAATCGCAAGATTCCAGCAAAGACCAGCGAAATTCCAAGAATAGTGGAAGGAAATAATTCCTTATATGTTTGATATAAGGAAACATTGGCTGTTTCTATTTCTCCCATAGCACCGGTCTTCCATATAAACGGTCTCCCGCGAATTTGATTAATGAGATTCTGAATTAGTGCCCAAGGCTTATAGACCAGATCCAGTAGATGGATAAGAAAAGAGACTATTGTAGCGAAAATTCCTTCTGCCAAAAGGGTAAAGATGGCCTTTTCTCCTTCTGGAATCTCTAATTCGTAAGTTTTACCCTTAAGTCTATTTCCTATGGGGGCTAGGAATTTGGGAATTAAGATGCTGAGAATTAAAATCCACCCAATCAAAGAAAAAAACAGTCTGGGTCTGGTTATAGTCGCTAAACCGGGAACCATCCAGGATATTGAAGTGCCAATTAGCCAGAGGGAGAAAGTGAAGTTCCCTATCAGCAATCTCAGGAGGGCATAAAGATGAGACTTCCTTCCCGGCTCAAACTTACTAAATATAAATTGACCGACTGTTTCCATATCACCCCATCCCCACTGGGCGCTTCTCGTCAGTTCAGATAACTTGTTAGAAAATGTCTTTTCATAGATATAGACATCTTCTACGAGGGCTGTCCAGGCTCTAAGAGATTCCTGAAAATCGTGGCTTGCTGCTTTGCCTGGGTGAAGGGCTTCTCTCTTTATGACATCCCTGACATAGCCCTCTATTTGCATTGCGCCCTTGCCATAAAATGGAGAGAAGTGATACATTCTCCACCTGGCTATAGGGTCGAACTTAATCATCTCCCGAGCCAGCACATTCAATCTGATGTAAATATTCTCATTGGGATTGGAAATCTCTATTGAGGGCTGATATATAACAATATCTCTATTTTCTGGATGGAGTATCTTAGCAGCAATCTTCCTTATCGAGCCCATTGGCCAGACATTATCTGCATCGCAGACTATCGATATTTCTGGCCTTTCACCCTCTCTAATCATCACCTCTCTACCATTTATGATGTCCTCTTTTGAACCCTCTATTCCCAGAGTGTCAATATCCCCAATGATTTCATCGAAAATAGGCTGTTCAGGATTTCTTGTGCCTTTCGTCCATTTTTCCCATTGTTTACCAACATAAGTTTTAGGTCTGGTCCATCCTTCATAGAGTAGCATAATAGCATCTTGATAAATACCGAGTTTCTTGAAGAAGTCACTTTTAGGATTGCGATGGAAGTAGAAGACCACATCCTCGCCAAATTGTGCCTCTAAATCCTCAATCATCTCCCTTATTCTCTGTCTGACCGCTTCATCCCTTGTATTATCAATCACAATAAATTTTATGTTCCGATTCTTCTCCTGATTATTCTGAATGTCCTGCTTCATACTACCTATAAGAGTTTCCATCTCCTGTACACTTTTAGCAAAAACAGGACGGAAAAAGAGTATCCTTACATTATCTGGTATTCCGTTCTTAGCTACATCTTGTTTTTCTTTTAAGAGAAGGGGTTTAGTAGAAAGGTATATAGAAAAGTTAATTACAAGACTTGCCACACCGAAAATAGTGTAGGCAAAGAGGGGAACCATGAGAATGGCAAAAAAAGTATTCCAATCGAAACAGAGAAAATAGAGGAAGGTTGCAAATGAAACCAGCGCTAACTTTGAAAGCTTATAGAGCGCCAGCTTGTATGGAGAAATGAAAGAGAAGGAGGTTTCCCTTCTATCCATTTAGATTATTCTCGTCTGTTTTAGTAGGGGACGGACTCTGTGCCGTCCCTTCATTGGGTGGCCACGGAGTGCCACCCCTACGCGTCATAATTGCGAAGCTTTGCTTCTTCAGGGGTTGAAATCATTACTTCTGCCGTTCATATTATATTTTTTCTACCCAGGTTGTCAACAAACAAATTATATTTTTGGAGACAAACATCTTAAAGGATTATCCTATATTTGAAACAACCCAACTATAGAATCGGTCCGTCAGCTTTAGTATTTCCAGAGCCTCTTTCTGAGTAAAATCTCTATTTTCATATTCAATTATGCTCTTTTTGACTAAAATCTTTCTCAGGGTTTCACATTTAGGTTTGGCATCAGGCACAAGGGTTTGCCAAAGAGTAATTTATGAGACTTTAGGATATTTTTTACCAAAACAATGCCTTTTTTATATTTTATCTTGAATTCCTGAGTAGTCTGAATATAAGTGGAAATCGTATTACCAAATTTGCCCATAATTTTCTCATTTACCTTTCCAAAATCTTCTTCAACTTTTCTTTTGTCTTCTGAGTTCCTTACTAACACTAAGAGGTCTATGTCGCTAGTAGGTCGTTCCTTTCCCTTCTTTATACTTCCAAAGACTGCTATAGAGGCTATATCGTTTATCACAAGAGAGGAAATATTTCTTACTATAGCCCTATACACATCATCGGGAATTTTGCTCTCCCTTTCATATAGCGGTTTAAGCAACTCTGAGATAATAATGTTTTCCTTATTTAAACGGTAAAGATAGCTCTTCCCTACGCTCCTAAGTAAAAGCACCCTCTCATTATTGAGTTCTCGAAGAGCCTTGTGGCATGCTGCAGGGCTCACCTTTACCTCTCGAGCAATCTGACGCCCGCTCCACTCTGCCTCCGTTTTACAGAGAAAACGTAAAATCTTAATCTTCATCTCGTTATTTAAAATCTTATCTAATGGGTTGTGCACTCTCATAAAATCACACCTTTTCTATGTTTGCTAATGTGAACATATGTTTGCAAATCTAAACATAATATACTATCCTTATAGACCCATGTCAAGGACAAAAAAATTATTTGATTATAGCCATTTTCTTTCTGTCGACAGCCACACCGTTTTCTCTCAAAAGTATTATATATATTCCCGAACTCACCCGTCTCTCCCCTCTATTCTTTCCTTCCCAGCCAACTTCATGCTCTCCCTCAGATTTGTAGCCCTCATTCCACTCCTTTACCAGTTCACCAGCAATATTGTAGAGCTCAATTACCACATTAGCCCCCTCAGTCAAATTATAAGAAATATTAGCCGTGCGGTCTTTTGCTGGATAGAATGGATTGGGATAGATTTTGCTCAACCTGCTCTTCTCCCTCTGAGAAGAGGCAGAGGGGCTATTGGAAAGAATCGACTTGTTTCCCACATCATCTACTGCCCTGATAGCAAAATAATACTTTTTTCTGGGAGTTAGATTTCCCACCACAAAAACTTCCCCACCGCCTGCATTTTTGGGCACTGGTTCATCTATTACATCATTAGCTTCACACCACTTAGCATAGTTGGTTATTTCTCTTTCTGAATAACGGATTATATATTCACTTGCTTTGCCAATGTTTTGGTCATCTCCGGGAGCAGTCCATCTTAATATCACTTCTCCAGTATTTGAACCCTTCTCTGCCCTAAGGTCTATTTTTTCTGGTCGAGTATTATCTCCTGTGTCCGAAAATCCCGTCTTTTCCATAGCATCGGAAATGTAAGAAATCTGCATAAAAACATCCCAGACCATTCCCGTTCTATAATTCTCGATGGCTAACATTATTGCGCCCTGACTGATTCCAATCACATCGTCGGAACGCCAATCATCTAGAACTCGGTCAAGATTGAATCCGTCACAAAATCCGTATTTGCCCCAGATAAAATCCTTGTGATTATCATACATATATTTTAATGCCTCTATCGATTCCTCTGGAGTAAACATTATCGACCCTGCCGATCCTGTAGGTTGGACTGTACCATCGTCATTAAGACCTCCTCCCGGCTCTGCACCGTAGGAAGTATAACCGCCATCCGGGTCATCTCCTGAAGTCAAGCCCCAGCATTGGGAACCGTAAGTGGTAAAGTAATCGTCGCCATCGTCTTCTATATCGTCCTTGTGGTCAATGCAGAATTGCCTATTTGCCAGAGTGGCATCTCTTGAATTCTCAAAGTAGTTTATGCCATTGTACTCTTTTCTCCGGAAGTCAATCCAGATGTGTGGATACTGATGGACAAATAGCGGGTTATTGGGTGAGGCGTAGATTAGAGTATACCCGGCATAAGCGCCATTTGGTCTTGCCATATCTGTCCAGCAATTTATATTCTTTGGATGGATAGGGGAACCTATGGCTAACACATCAAGCAGAACTCCCTCGTTGTAACTGTCCCAGTAAGAAGAGCCAAATCCTGACTCAGGTTTCCAGGACATATTCACAAATTCGTGAGCCCCATTATCACTCATCCAAATCCAGTCCGCCGCCCGGTACAGTTCATCGGCTATAGTTTCAACCTCTGTTCCTTTAAAATATTGGCCTGCAAAAAGAGAACCAGCAAGAAAGAGAGTTGTGTCAATAGAAGAAAGTTCCGAATTGATGTCGTACCGCGCTCCGATATCCATATCAAGATAATGGTAAAAGAACCCATGCTCATTTACTACAGGTCCATCTCTAAATGTCTTGAGAGTCGTCAGAATACGATTATAAGCCTCATCATAATTTATCCATCCCCGGCTATGAGCTACACATATTGCGGTTAATCCAAATCCAACTGAGGCAATACTTGAATAATCATATATATCAGAAGCGAAATTCCTCGCTCTATCCTGAATCAGCCCGTTGGAAGGATTTGCCTCATCCCAGAAGAACCAGAATGTTTTCTCTTCCACCATATCCAGGAATTCATCATCGGTCATCCCCTGGAGGGGAAATCCGCTTAGAAGGCTTAAACCAATAAAAAATAGGAGAGCGAAAACCACTCTCCTAATATTTACAATCTTTCTCATTCTCCTAAACTGTAGCAGCAAAAATAGGGACAGCGACCATTTTCTACATTCCTTTGAGTGACCACGGAGTGCCACCCTCACACTAAAATCTTGGCATCAATCTGCACCATATCTGGATTATCGAGGGTTCCCGTTAGAAAATCCTCCCTTTCGGAAGGATTCCAGAAAATTCCGGACTCCCTGCGAAAGCAGGGTCGTGAGGGACGGACTCTGTACCCTCCCTTCTTCCGGGCAACCACCGAGAGTCGCCCCTACTCTTTTAAATCAAAAATGGTCGCTGTCCCTATTTTTAAAATATTAGTTCTAAGGCTATCTGGGCAAAGTTGTCAGCAAATGGATAACCTTTCGGTTCCCAGCTGGGGTCTCCGAACCTCGTTGTCTTGTACATACCCAGAAGTTTTAGATATGGCGCTGGATAGTATTCAATTTTAGTCTGAAAAGAATCGGTCACATAACTGGCACCTGTGAGAGGATGTTCTACGTCCTCCCTTCGGAATTTAAACCACAGCACTAAAGGAAGTCTAAGTCCGGGAGTTACTGGATGAACAAGGTGAAAGCGTAAATAGAGTTCGCTTACACCAACCTTTTCGTTTCTATCTACATCCAGGCTGGAACGGAGGCTGGTGTATTTATATTCTTCTTTTCGATACTCCCGGGATATCCCCAGCTCCATTCCTCGAAAGCCATAGTAGTCCAGTTCTAAATTAGTACGCGTTCGTCCATAATTTCTATTGGAATTGCGAGTGATATCATCGTAAGCAACTGAGGCAACAAATCCTTTATAAGACTGTTCAAATTCAACATTATAACCCTTCTGGTCGCCATCTACATCATCAAAAACTGTCGGCTCCTGACGATACTCTGGTTTAAAATCTTCACCCACCCATCGATACCCGTAGCTAAGTTTTGAACCTCTCCAGAAGAAATTGTCGAAAATTAACTTTCCTCGCCACATATTCCCGGAAAGGGAAACCGGATTATCCAGTTTCTGGCTATAGGTCGGTTCGGTGGGGTCAGTACGGTCAACTTCTGCATATTGATGGTATATATCCTGACCGTAAATTCCTTCAAATGTTATCTGATGGCTAAGCAACTGCTCCAAAATTCGAAACATAAAGGTTGTGTCTCTTTCTACTGGCTCTATTTTGTCAGTATCTTCCAGCGTTCCGTCTCCTCCCGAAGAGCCTGAAAGCCGGGCTGTCTCGGAATGGTGAATTCCAATTGCCTCCAGCCAGAAATACTGCCAGTATTGTCGGAAACGACTTCCTAAAGTGAAGGAATTGAAAGGCTGCTTGATGAAGAAGGCGTTATAGTTGAGTCCGGAATAATCCCCGTCCACAGAAGCCCCTTTCCATCCATAAACAGGATTAAAAGTATAGCGGCTGGAATCCAGCCAGAGGTGTCCCAGTGTTATCTTCGAAGCCTGAGGAAGGATATCGTTCACCATAAATTGCAGAGTAGGAAATTCGAGAGCAGCATATTCTCTACGAGTCTCCTCAAAAGGCCAGTTCTCGAGTTGGGCACGATATGCCGCCTCTCCAAAATTCTGCGTCTCAGCTGCAATCTCCATTTTTCCGCTGAATCTTGAGAGTCGCCCTTCGAGAGAGAGACTTCCCATCCCCAATATTTTATTCTTCTCCTCAGGAGTATAGGAATAGGCAGTGTAAATCGTGCCGCCAAAATCAGTCTTTTTCTCCTTAGGATATTCCTTTGGGTTCCCCTCCCGGGAACTCTTGCCTGATGAAGGCTCCTTTCCCAATTCTTCTTCGGGAGACTGGGCAAAATAGATATTATCGAGATATACGGTTCCTGTCTTTCTGGTCGCATTTTCATTAAACACAATTGTCAATTCTGTCATCTTTCTCCATTCGCCTATTCTTTGGAACATCCCTAAGGGAATAACCACCTTTTGCCAGGAAGAGCTTACTCCATCTACCAGGAATCTATCGGTCTGGTCGATATTCTTCAGTTCAACAAAAAATTTCCGCGTGAAGCCCTGTAGCGGGTCTCCCTTAACATAAAAGATCAGATACTTATAATCTTTAAGATCGGCATTGTTCAAAAGGAAATAGAAGCCATTGTAAGCAGTATGGGGAACCTCGCTAGCAAAACCAATAATCGAATCCGTATCGTAGTCATAAATGTAGTAGGAAGTATCCGGAAATTCCCTTAGATAGGTAAGGGTGGAATCGATATCGTAGTCCAACCTCAGGGAACTACCAGTTTCTCCGACACGAATCTTGGAATCAAAAGAAGCTACACAACTCTGAGACTTGTCGTAGGGATTGACATCCCATGTGTAGCTTTCTCCTCCCAGCTTATTGAGAAAATTCTGTTCATTAAAATCGTCCACTAAGAGGGTTTTACTTTCGCCCTCTGAGGAGCACATAAAAATTATCAGCGACGCTACCAATCCAGCCACTATAATAGAGAAGTTGTTTCTTCCCATCAATCTACACCCCATATTCTAAAACTCCCGTAGGGGAGGGACTCTGTGCCCTCCCTCCATTTGGGCGACTACCCCCGGATACATCGGGGTAAACTGCATGTCGCCCCTACATTCTTCGTAGGGGTTCGATTCATCGAACCCGCTTTATCGGGCGCCATAAATGTCGCCCCTACAACCTATTCTGTAGGGGACGGACTCTGTGCCGTCCCTACCGGGTGGCCACGGAGTGCCACCCCTACAGGGCGACCACAGAGTGTCGCCCCTACATGGTCCATCTGCCTCTACAACTAAAAAGTTATTACCATAGAAAATAGGTGGGTGCCTCCCAGGTCATAGTGTCTCTCCCAAGCATAATCGAAACGGAAAAATCTATAGCCGAAACTCCCGCCCAGAGTAAGATTCCATTTGCCCTTATCCTGATTAATCCCGCCTATTCTCAATCCTATACCCTCGTTGAGTAACCACCACTCAATTCCCAGATGGGTCTCAACATAAGTATCCAGGAGTTTATCCAAATCGAGTGCAAAGTTTAAAAAGGGATTAGGTCTAAATCCCATTCCCAGTCGTAAATTGGCGGGAAGTTGGTCTTCTGCCTGAGTCTCCCACCTTATTTTTGGCCGATTGAAGTCCTGATATAAAAGTCCCAAATTCAAGTGTCCAGCGAAAGTCTGGTATAAGACACCAATATCTGCTCCTAAACCACTCCCACCTTCTCTGTAGTCCACAGAGTAATATTTTATATTTGCTCCTAAACTAAGAGGCATTGCTATTATCATCCCATAGGAAATAATGTAAATATTCTCACTGTAATCCATAAATTCTACATTTCTTGTCGTGTCCAAGCGTATCCAGCTAAACCCCAGTGAACCATTGCCAACATTGGGATGGACATATCCCAGAAATTCATAATTTATTAACCCTAAACCGAAGAGGTCTTTATGCATAACACTGAGTTGACTTTTCTCTATCCGCGCAATGCCAGCAGGATTCCAGTAGATGCTGTTTCCATCGTCACTTATTGCTGTAAAGGCATCTCCCATTCCCTTTGGACGAGCTCCAATACCTATTCTGTCAAAAGCTCCGCCTTCCGCCTTCTGAGACGGATAATGGGCGACCGCTAACGCAATAGCAATTAGCACAATCAAAAAAGGTTTATGAACCGCGTGACGCATAATTTCACATCCTGTTTTTGTAGCAGCAAAGCGTAAGCTTTGCCTTTTTGTAGGGGCTCAATTTATTGAGCCCGTTTTAGCAGAGCTGGCGCTCTGCAGCTACATTCATCGGTCTGGCAGAGCTATCGCTCTGCAGCTACATATCAATCAGCGGATTACGCCGATGACATGTTTTACCTGGTCCGTCTTCCTATCTAAATCCCTCGCTTCCAGAAGATATAAATATAGACCATTTCTCACTAAATTTTCAGAATTATCCCTTGCATACCAGTATATTGTGTGCTCCACACTCGGCTCCTTCTCGCCGCCATCGATCTTCTTTACTAAATTCCCGGCCAAGTCATAAATTTTCAAGGTTACATTTGCGTAACGAGCAAGTCTGAAGTTAAAAATGGCTATATCCTTAATCCCGTCATTATTTGGCGAGATGGGATTGTCCGGGACACCGATACTTTGAATCAGCGAATCTCCTCTCGCTTTTATGAAATCTTCCACTTCCAGGATCTCAAGTTCGTCAATTGTTAAAGTCCCGCTGCCGCCATCTCCCTTGCTCACCACAAAAAAGATAGCCGCAACTTTTCTTAAGTCGAGCGCATCAGCAGTATCGCCGTTACTATAGGTTCCACTTGTGAGGAGCGAGAGTTCGTCGTAAGGGATAGTTGCAGTTTTCCACTCACCCCCAGTATCAGTAATATGAAAAATCTTTTTAGAGAATATAGTGCCATTCTTATCCCTTACTCTCAATTCCAGATTGTTGGCATCTCCAGTTCCTTTATATTTAAATCTGAAAGAATCACTTCCGGCGATATTTCTCCCCCAATCTCTCTCCATTACCACCCAATCATCGGTATTTCCCCTATTAAATTTATAGGTTAACTGTAATGCGTTTCTATCCTGACCGGATATGTTATCCAAAGATGTAGTTGTAACTCCTTTATCTTCATCGCATCCATAATTTTCCCAACCTGAAATGGCAGCAGGCTCATCCATCTTGTCAAGAACACGGATTGGACGCTCAGAAGAACTGTCTGAGTCAGTAAATCTTATGTTGTCAATATAAACTTGCCCTGCCGTTTGAGTCTTGTCGTCAAAGACTATGTTCACCTGCCTTACCGCAGTCGTATCCAGTCCTGTAAAAGCTAGAAGGGGAATCGCCACTTCTTTATAGTCAGTTGTCACATTTGCGATGTAATCAGTAACTTGAACCTTAGGTTCAGTTCCAGGCGTATCTCCTGTATCTGCTATCTCGATCTTAAATTTTTCACCACCGGCTGCTCCCTTGACCCAGAATTTTAGATTCTGGTATCCACTCAGGTTATAGCCACGCTCGTCACTCCTCATAAAACTCCAGTAGCCACACCACTCGTCTGCCGGAAAATCGTAAGAAATTGAAAGGGCGTAGACTCCTTCTTTAGCATTAGCTGAATCGTATGTGATATATGGGTCATAATTTCCCCCAGCGGACATGCGTCCAGCATTGCCCCCGAGATCGTTCGGTGGTGTGCCACAATTGAAGTTATCGAACAGAAGACTGACTGACGGGGTATTTAACTGATAAGATTCTAAACCATCAATTGCAACTTTGCCGCTTCCACCTTCTGAGACGTTCACAGCAAATCCTATCTTGGAGATGTTTTCTCTATCCAGCGTGCCATTTCCTGTTCCTTCCCAGTGGGAAAGGCTCTCAAATGTCAGGATTGCCTTAGTCCAGTTGGAAATGTTTGAAAGATTAGCCAGTTTCCTATCAAACACATCGCCATCGGCGTCACTTATCTGAAACTTTATATGATTAGAATCTCCCACCCCTTTATAGTAAAAGCTTATAGCATCTCGTGAAGAGATATCCACATTGGCGAAGTCTTCTCTCCTAATGGCAACCCATTTCCCGGAATCAATGTCATAGTCCAGTTGGATGGCATTCCCTGTTAGGCCAGCCACTGTGGAAGTAGACAGGCTTGACCCCCTATCCGCCTCAACTAGCCAATTGGTAGTTGATTCCATATTGTCCAGCAGTTCAGCAAAACCCAACCCCGCAAGAAGAATCAGAAACAGGGAAATCATAAGCCAATTTTTAACTATTTTCCTGACCATTTGCAAATTATAGTCACCTCATTTCTCAATAATTACCAACTCCACCCTTCTATTGAGTGCTCTCCCTTGCCAGGTATCATTATCAGCAATCGGTTTAGCCTCTCCATATCCCACAGCGTGCAGGCGGTCAGGGTCGATTCCCCCTGTTATTACCAGGTAGTTCAGAACGACCGCCGCCCTTTTTCGGGAAAGAAGAAGATTCAGCTCATCCCTTCCCATACTATCTGAATATCCCTCAATACGCAGCTTGTATTCCGGATTCAACTTCAAAATATCAACCACTCTGTTTAGCTTGGGAAATTCCCTCGTTGGAACGTGGAGGTCTCCGGAATCGAAACCAATTTTAACGGTACCGGGAAGGCGTGTCTCTTTGGCCTCTTTTGTCTCTTTAGCTTCTTTGGTCTCTTTGGCCTCTTCAACACCTTTGCCATCGGTGAAATAGACATCATCAACGTAAATGACACCTTCCTTAGGGTTACTTGTCAAATCGTCAAATACAATCACGAATTCGGTCATCTGGTTCCAGTCGGTTATTGCTTTAAACTTCTGGAAAGGAATTACCACCTTTTGCCACTCGCTCGTGACTCCAGTAACCAGGAAGCTACCCACCTGGGTAGGATTTTTTAACTCCACTTTAAACCTTGGTGTAAAGCCCTTCTGTTCGTCTCCCTTGACAAAGAAGACCAGCTCCTTATAGTCTTTGAGGTCCTGATTTTGCAATTTTGTCCAGAAGCCATTGTAGGCAGGATTAGGAGAATCTACATCATAGGCTAATTTCAAGGAATAACCTTTATCTCCATACTTCACCTCAGAAGAAAATGAGTCTCTACAGCTCTGGGTGAGGTCGGTAGGATCCTTCTCCCAGGCACCGAAGTCTCCTCCCAGATTGTTCGGCTTCTCTCCAGAGTCAAAATCTGCCACCTTAAGTATGGCAGCATTGCTCCTCCCTCCGACCATCAAAGTTAATGTTACCGCCAGAATTACTACCAGATTACTGCAACTTTTCCGATACATTTCTTACCTCCTTTATTGTAGCAGCAAAGCGCAAGCTTTGCTTCACGCAGGCTCAAGCCTGCGACTACCGGTTTAGCAGAGTTTTCGCTCTGCAGCTACAAATATTTACAATTCGCTTGTGTAGCCACAAACCTATTTTGAGAAATAGACATTATCAATATAGATTGCTCCGTCCCTATCTGTGGCTATTCTGTCTTCAAATACTATCACGAATTCAGTCATATTGCTGAAGTCGGTAATCCCTACAAAATTACTAAGGGGAACGACTACTTTCTGCCAATCTGAAGTAACTCCCTTTACATAATACTTACCTAATTCTTTCTTCGCATTCTTCAGTTCAATCTTAAACTGGGTAGTGAAGCCATCCTTTTCATCACCTTTCACATAGAAGACGAAATTTTTGTAGGGAGTAACATTGATGCCTTGCAGTTTAGTCCAGTAACCATTATAGGCCGGGCTGGGAGAATCGACATCATAGTCTATCTTCAAAGAATATCCTTTATCCCCATATTTGACCTCAGAAGTGAAATACTCTCTACAGGATTGCGTATCATCCGTAGGGTCGCGGTTCCATGACCCTAAATCGCCTCCTAAGTTACTTGGCTTTTCTCCGTCATCAAAATCATCTACCATCAGAATCTCTCCCGCTTTTTCCACTGCCACTTTCTCTTTTGCCACTGGTTTTTCCTCTTTCACTCTGTACTCCTCTAAGGGAGCGCAACTAAACAGAAATAGAATCCCCAGAATCACTAAAGAAGAGAAAATAACCTTCTTCTCCATTTGCATTTCCTCCTTTCTGCACAATTTCAAATTGTGCCTACAATGATTTTATACAACATTTGTAGGCACGGTTTCAACCGTGCAACCATCTTTGCTTCCTTTCAGCAGAGCTTCGCTCTGCAGCTACAATTCCCCTCACCTTCATCCTCTCCCCTTGGGGGAGAGGGTCGGGGTGAGGGGGTATTTATTTTTGTAGCAGCAAAGCGAAAGCTTTGCCTTCTATTAGCAGAGGTATCGCTCTGCCGCTACATACTAAAATCGCACAGTAAGTGAAATTCTGTGAGAACCATATGTCTCTACTATCTCCAGAGGGAAAATAAAAGCGTAATCGAGCTGGATACCAAAATATCTCCCCAGAGCCTTATTGAAGCTGAAACCAAATGTAATTTCTCTGGTATTCCCGCCCATCCTTAGTCCCAACAACCTATCAATGAACCAGCCCTCCAATCCTAAATGTATGTTCAACTTATCTTCCAGGCTTCCCCAATCCTGGAAACGATAGGTGAAATCGAGCGCTGGTGTCACATCCCGGACTACAATTCTCTTCAACATCCTGAATCCCTTCAGCTTATAAGCGAACCCTACTCTCGCTTCCAGAGGGACTCTATCTCTATTCTTTAAACCGACATCAGGCGTGGTGATGTTCTCCACACATATACCTATGGATAATCCAGAAAACCTTGGCAGGTTCGGCTTGACTAAAAGCCCGATATCAAAAGTGAAGTTCGCTTTGGAACGCCCCTTAGCAAATACAGGGTCTCCCCTCGAATACTCATCCAGCGTATAGCCATGGCTCAAACATTTCAAGTTTAAGCCTAAATATAGTTCCGGTATTAGCCTGGGAGAGTAATCGTTAATCTTGCTTGCGTAGGTAAAAGTATATGTCTCCTCTCTATAGAGATTGGTAGAAATGAGACCCGCCCTGCCAATCCCAAATGCACCAACTCCACTCACGGGAAGCACATAAGAGAAGTAATTTAGCCCCAAATCTACTCCATCAAGACCCGTATATAGTCTTGAATACATAAAGTTAGCTTCAGGATATTTCATCTGGGCGAGCCCAGCAGGGTTCCACAGCGGACTTGAGGCATCGTCGGCTACCCCACAGAATGCTCCGCCCATTCCGGCTGAGCGAGTTCCCCAGCCATTATCCTTAAAGGCAGCATACACCCCTTGCGGCGTGTAAAGAACCACATTTAACCCAACCAAGATTAAGATTAGCAACAGAAATACTTTTCTCTTAAGCATCTTTTTCATCCTTGAGACCTTCTTCACATTCCTTGCCACTCCCCCTATGCAAGAGGTATGCCTCAACATAGCCTGTTCTCTCGAATATCTGCCAGTAGAAATTAGTCATCCGGGAAATCAGCATAGGAGCCTTGCTATATCTGTCCTTAACAAAGGATAGTCCCAAATCGTATCGCTCGACCACTTCTCTTTTACCCTTAACTGAAGGCTTCATCTCTTTAGTCCAGACCGTCCTGGCAGTGCACTCTATCGGTTTTGAAGAGGGCAATATCTTTATTCCCAGTTTTAAGAATTGTGGTAGCCGACGCTCTCCAGGCCACTCCAAGAGAATCCCGTTGCTACTTATATTTTTGATGGTGGCGTAGACCTGTTCTTTTCCGGCACGATTTCTTCCCAGAGGAATCGGTTTACACTGTACCGGAAGGTTAACCTCAAAGCGCATAAATTTTCTCCTCTCGTCAGAAATTCTCTCTCTCACCATCAAACTTTCCCCCTCAAATCGTGAAACTCTTTTTGTAGTGGCAAAGTAGGGGACGGACTCTGTGCCGTCCCTACCGGGTGGCCATGGAGTGCCACCCCTACAGGGCGACCGCAAGGGTCGCCCCTACGCGTGGTCGGGCACCATTTATGGTGCCGATAGGTCGCTATTTTGCTACTGCTATAGTGCCACTAACCATTCTTTTCTTTCCCTCAACATCTGCTTTGAACTGATAAATATATACACCACTTTCTACTATATTTCCGTCATCATCCGTTCCATCCCATTCGTAAGGTTCTCCCTCAATTGTTCTTATCTTTTTTCCAGTGATATCGTAAATTCTGACAGTGGCGACCTGTCCAGTCAGACCACTAAAATAGGCAACATCATTTTTCCCGTCAGCACAAGCAGGAGTAATAATTCTTTCTTTAGGTCTATATTCAGAAATTCCCATTGGACGAACCTTGAACAGACCATAATAGGAGAAGTGGCTTACATTTACACTGGCAGAATTCCTCTCTCTATCAACTTTCCCGCCTGCTGGCCTCCAGTTAAATCCATCCCACCAGTAGCAAGCCAGCTGGCTCTCGTTAAACTCTCTCTTCTCCCCATTCCAATCCTCGGGGTAACCATCCCCGTCGAGGTCAAAATACAGCAAATTCATAGTTGCTGGTTTTTTGAATCTTATCCCTTCCTCCGTAAAGTTATAGACTGCTACAGGCTCCCAATCCCATCCTTCAGAATAGCCCGGTATTCTGTTTAAATCTGTAATCTGTTCTATGGTTATCTGCGTGTTTCTACTTAGCGCCCCTTCTGGGATGTCAACCATAACTTCACCATCATCAGGATTTCCGTCGAGAACGATTACCTTACCACCTTTAGAACCCACCGGTGATGTAGTGGTCTGACTCACATCAAACTCTTGCCATTGGGCCTCACCAGGACCTGGCCACCATATCGTCCTCTCTCCATTACTTGCCTCAATGTGGTAGTAAACCTTACCTGGCTTGGTCACTTTATCTCTGGACAAAGTATATGTATAAGTGTCAGCCTTCCCTACAGGAACTCCCGTTACACTCCCAGTGCTTCCTTCAATTATGTAATGTAACATAGTACTCGTAACATTGCTAATAGTCGCATTAAAAACTATCTTATCCCCAATTATCCCAATTTTCTTTATCGGGGTATGGGAGATAACCGGTGGAGGAGCGAGATGGTACAAATCAAAGCAAATAGTCGTAGAATAGTCCCCTGCCGCAGCTGCCCGCAGGTCTGCCGAAAGATATACATAAATGGGTGATTGTGCCTTCTCAACCTCAGTTGGAACCGCTGGTAAATTACTCCAGTCATCCTGTCCATACACTACCTGGGCATATACACCCTGGGCATTATCCCAGCTCTCATCATCTTTGTCGGTTGTGGGGATGTCCAAATCTCTCTTATCCTTAAGCCAGTGCCATGTTATGGTAGAGCAATTAACCGCATCCTGTTTATTGTCATAAACACTCCATAGCAAGGGAATACGAGCCGTGGTAGTACTGGTGCTCAATAGTCCACCCCGCTGATATCCGGTCTCAGCAGTTTCATTATTAGTATAAATATCAATAGTCCATAGAGCAGTGTCACCGGAATATTCTATCTCTATATATTGGTTGGCTAAAGCAAAATCTTTGTCCGCTGGGATGGTACCAAACTCTACTTCAGCGGCAGTTCCGTTATCAGTCACATTCTTCGCCTGAACATTCAGAGTAGCTCCAGCCACAGGCTGGGCACCATTTATCCCGGCGATGAGAAAGCCTAATAAAATGATTGATAGTATTCTTTTGTTCATTTTCTATCTTCCCTTATAAACTTACGGTGTTTTCGTTGCCGAAACAGGCACAGTAGCAATACCTGTCTCAGCGTAATCTTCGCTCCTCAATCCATTTTCATATGTATTCAAGTAATAATCCATAAATCCGATACTACTCCCAGCATTATAAACACCCGAAGGCTCATCCCAATTCACCCACAAACCTATGTCATCCCAGTCAGCCTTTCCCTCTGCATTACGTGTGACATATCCCTGAGGAGTTATTTGCCAGTAAGATGGGCTTTTCAACAGAATTTCAGTAGTCGGGGTATTTCTTGGACGGTCATCGGTATGGACCAGGTAGAGAGAGTGGGAGCCTAACATAGCTGGGCTGACAAGAAATAAGCCAGAAGAAGTAGTTTTACTGTCTGGCAGCTCTTCTATTCTCCAGACTCCCTCACTATCTAAATATTCGCTTTGATTTGCATCATGGGTAGTGTCGTCAATGTGCATTGAGGAAAACTGCGCCACTCTGAAACCTTCGTGGCCCAATTGTTTGGCAGAATTTATAGTAATGTCTTGATTAGCCTTAAGTGTATAAGCTACTCTCATATTTACCCTTTTAGGCGCGGCAGGATAACATCGAATAGTCAAATCGTCAGTATATAAATGAGGGCTGTCCGGGTCGTCGTAAGCGCCTCCTTGAGTGAACATCAGTATGCTCGAATCATCCGGGTCAATGCGAATGCGTAATTCTTTAATCTTCATTGTATGATAGAAAGTGTTTCCATTATAATAAGCTGTGAGTTTGAACGATGTTCCCCACTCAAAAGATGGGGGACAGGAACGGAGATAACCACTACCTCTAATAGCAATTGTTTGCACAAAGCCGTAGCCCGGGATAAAATTCCAAATCTGAAGTTCAGAATATCTACCCTTAAATTTCCAATTTCCCCCTTCCCATATATAAGTGTCCATATCCACGGGGTCATAACTTACGGCAGTCTTCACCCACCAATCGCCATAACTAAATATATCTTTAATCGCCTTAGTCTTTGCCGAACCCTGGTTAGACAGAGCCGACCAGTTCCCGGACATATCAACTGTCTTTATGCGAAAATAGTAAGTAACATTGCCAGCCAATTCCTTCACAGACAATGTTTCCTTTGTTCCAGCAGGTTGGGGTGAGGGAACATTACTAACTCTGTTTGCCAAATTAAAATCTGCATCATTTGCAATCTGCACTGTAGAATACCTCACGTCATATTCACTTGCCCTTCCCGTGGTTCCATCATTGCCTGGCGCTGTCCAGGTGAGGACGAGTTCTCCTTCATTTCCACCAGTGGAAGCAAAAAGGTCAGTGATAGCTGCTGGCGGCTCGGTGTCTTCTTTTACAAGGGCACTATTTTTATCCGTGTCAGAAAGGGATGCCTGCAATCCCACTTCATCCACTGCCTCCACAGCAACATAATAAGTTTTTCCTCCCTGTAGTCCTTTAACTGTTCTGCTTTCTTGATTACCCGAGATTAAGGGTTGCCAGGACTGTTGATAAGTGGTGGCATTATCGAAACTTGTCTGGTCAGTGAATTGTGAGACAGAGTACTTGACTACATAGGCAGTTGCTTTGCCTTCCCTCCCATTATCGCCAGGGGCTGTCCAGGATAGATTAAGTTCTCCACCATACTCCCCTGTAACCACTACCAAATCGGTTATTGGAGCGGGCGGTGTCTGGTCATCAACCCAGGCACTATTATTATCAAGATTCGATAGCGCCCCTTGATTCCCTATACTATTTTTTGCCTCGATGGCAACATAATATGTAGTCTTCGCCAGTAAACCCTTCATTGTCCTATCTTCTCTGTTTCCAGCGGGAAGAGGAACCCATTCTTGCTGATGGGTCATAGCATCGTCAAAACCATGCTGGTCAGTAAACTGAAACGTAGCAAACTTAACGATATAACTGGAAGCTGTGCCGGTTGTACCATCTTCACCGGGAGCGGTCCAGGTAAGCAGAATCTCATCATCATTGCCAGTTGATGCTGAAAGGTTCGTGATGGCAGAAGGCGTGGTCGTATTATCAACTGCGCAGCCAGTAAATGTTGTTGATGTAGCCTCGTTACCAGAGGCATCTTGAGCGATAGCGCACACAGAATAGGTCTCTACCGTGTCCAGACCCGTTGTATCCCACAAAGCAGTATAATCGTAATCACTTACATTATAATCTGTAGCAATGATATGCCAGATTGTCGTGCCCTCAATCAGGAACTCGAACCTCACTCCTTCCAAAGTGCCATCTATACCTCCAATGTCTGCCCTGACTGAAAGAATATTGTTGACGCCAAAAACCTGTCCCTTATTTACAAGGACTCCATTGGTCTTCAAATTAGAAGGAGCTGATGGCGGTACGGTATCGGGTTCATAACCGCTCTTTTCAAAACGGATATCATCAATGTAAAAATCTCCTTCCACCTGGGTAGCCCAATCATTAAACACAAGCACGAACTCATACATATTCTCCCAGGTAGGAAGATTGAAACTGGAAAGAGGAAGGTCAAACTCCTGCCAATTACTGGGAATGGTATACCAAATCCCTTTTGCTACCTCTCCAGCATTCGCGTCTCCTGAACCACATTTCAGTTCTACATTGAACTTCTTGCCTACCGCAGTCCCCTTCGCGCGAAATTTCAAATGACCATCGCCATTTTTTATCGACGATAGGTTTGCATGAAAGAATTTATCCCATGTCCCGCCATATGCATGGTTAGTTGGTGTATAATTATGGTGTATCTGTTTATAATACCCTGGTGGGTCGGATACGAGAGTCGCAATCGGGTCGGTGGCTGGCCCAGAAACTGACCAGACCCCAGTATCTCCACCAAAGGCGTTCGGGAGGGTCTTATCGTTGAAACCATCGAGTTTCAGCATATTCTCTTCCAATGAGCCAAATATAATATCGTCCACATATACCGTGCCAGATGGATGGAGTTCGTTTGCTGAGTTCTCAAATGTGATGCAGAACTCCTTCATATTGGTCCAATCGCCCAAATTGGCAAACGCGCGCAGGGGAATAAGAACCTTCTGCCAATGGGATGCAATACCTATGTTCAGATAATCGGTAAGATAAACATATGCCTTATTCCTGCTGGCACTATTATTTTTGAGTTCTACCTTAAATATTTCTCCTCCTACTTCCCCTTTTACCCAGAAAGATACATATTTATAATTGGACAAATCCATTCCATTGAGCGCTGACCAGTATCCAGAATAAGAATCAGGATTAGTGACATTGTAATTCAGTTTTAGTGAATATCCTTCCCTTCCGTATACATTATCTTGATTTCCATTATAAATAGAATCGCTACAAGTTGCGTTGTTTTCAAAGACTCCCGAACCGCCGCCCAGATTATTCGGCTTTGCTCCATCATTGAAATCATCCAACACCAGGACAAAATTCGGCGGCGCGGATGCCTCAGCGCTAACCTCAAATGAATACCCACTCTCATTTTCAGTATAATCCTTTGCTGTCACTACATAATAATATCTTACCAGGTTGGATACATTATCACGATAATTAGTAGATGTAATTAATGAGCTCTTATAAGTATACGGTCCACCGGGCGTTGTTGCACGATACACATAGTATCCAGCGATATCTGGCTCGGCGTTGGCAATCCAAGAAATATCTATTATTCTATCCCCAGCAATAGCATTTACTCCTGTTGGCGGAGCGGGAACGAGGTCCCGAGCAGTGGCATAGGGACTATTTGATAGACCCGATATATTTGGTTTCTCATCCTCAGTCTTTATCGCAAAATAATAGAGTGTTCCTGGTGTTAAGCCACTTATCGTATGGGTCTCTAACTCGCCGGCATTGGCTGGCGTCCAGGAATTGGAAAACTCAGTCGCCCCATCAAATTTAGCATCTGTATTGATAGGATTGGCAGAGTATTTGACAATATAACGACCATTAGTGTTATTATTTAGAGTTCCATCATCCCCGGGTGCCGTCCAGGCAAGAATTATCTCTCCATCCTTATCCCCGGAAGAGGCAGAGAGGTTGTTTATAGTAGCAGGAGGAGTAACATCTTCAGTGGCGATTGCCATATTATTGCCGTCCGTATTTGAGAGAGAACCTTGATTTCCTCCCTCATCCACCGCCTCAATAGCAATGTAGTAGGCTGTGCCGGGAGTCAGTCCTTCTAATGTCCTATCCTCCTTCTCTCCAGGTTCCAGTGGAACCCAAGACTGCTCGTATTGTGGTGCAAAAGCCCCACCAAGCGTATAATAAACCCAATCAAAATATGCTTCGGCATCAGCTATATTCCAAATCCATATTTGCTTATTTGTTGATGTCCCCCCAGACGTTGTTTCAATTCTTAACTTATTATCAACATAAAGCTTCCTTTCATCGCCTTTCAAAGTTATACGATATATATGGTAATCGTCTGTCGTGTTCATATAATAATAAGGCACGTTATCTATACAAACTTTATCATTATATAATTTCAATTCTGCGCTTTTTGCCCTATCCATAATGACAACTCGCACATTCCCCTCTGCTCCTTCAATAACTTTTATCCGTGCTTCAACAGTTGTCCCTATTGCGTTACTCATACTTTCTTCATCTCGACAATATGAAACTGCCCCGCCGCTAAATGCTGTAAGGTGTAACTTCCCATTTATAATTTCTTCCGTGTAATTCGATGAACCGTAATTAAATAACCAAACAGGTGTCGAATTTTGTGGTAATTCATTTGCCTCATATTTGACATCCCACGATGTCTTTTCTTCGTGGTGCGGGTCAGTAGCATTATCAAAACTCGCCTGGTCGGTGAATTGGCTGTTCGAATATTTAACTATATAACCTGTTGCCCTTCCAAGTATTCCATCGTCTCCAGGAGCGGTCCAGGTTAGGTCAATAGTGCCATAATTCAAACCAGAAGAAGCATACAAGTCACCTATTGCTTGTGGAGGAATCCTCGCTACACAGGCACCCGCTGGATTGGAAATATCGGACCAGTTGGGCATCTCATCTGCCTGCCAGATATGAAAATAGTAAGTTGCCCCGCTGGTTAAAGTTGTAATTGTGCAAGTTTGAGCTTTACCGGGGTTGACATTCTGAATGGGAATTTCAATATCGTAGTCGGTTAACGGAGGGGTTTGCCAGGGATAGGCTGAATCAGTGGAGTATTTTATTCTCCATTTGCCATCTGTTGTTTGCCCAACTGCTCCATCATCACCAGTTGCACTCCAGGAAAGTGTAACATCCTCCCGGATAGTTTCAGCAGATGCTGAGAGGTCGTTTATCGCCGCCGGTGGCGTGGCATCTACATATAGATTCTGTTCTTCTGACCAATTGCTTTTCTTTAAACCAGTATCAATTGTCTGGACACTCCAGTAGTAGGTTGCAGATTGAGTGACTTTAAAATTAACCCCAAGTTGCGTTGAGGAGATTTTAGGTCTAAGATAATTTCCGAGTAATGGTGAGCCATATATGCCCGATATGACATCATTACTTCCGGGACTCAATCCTACCCTGACATTATAGTAAAGCCCATCTTCTGGTGTTTCCGCATCCGAACCATCTTCCCACTTCAAGGTAAGGACACCTTCAGTGTAACTCCTGTCAAATATAGTAGGAGGAGAAGGCTTGGTATTGACACCAACAACGAAATCATTTCTGTAAATTCCATCACTGGTAATCAAATCCAAATCACCATCCCCATCATAATCTCCCCAAGCAGCCCTATAACCCGTGCAGTTTTCCAGGGTCTCTATCAGGGTAAACGTTCCATTGTCATTTCGGTAGACATTACCACCTGCAAATAGGTCCAAATCACTATCGTTATCGTAGTCTCCCCAACAAGCGGAGTAGCCATATTGAGTTGAACTTTCCATCTCTTTTACTTGATTTAAAATTCCTTCATCGTTCCGAAAAATACGACAAGTGGCAGCACCTATTGCTAAATCCAGGTCGCCATCATTATCGTAGTCTCCCCAGGCAAAAGACCCGTACATCATAAAGCCCCCTGGACCCAAATCTTGTCCATATCTTAGCACTCCATTATCATTGTAGTAAACACGAGTGGCAATCCACTCGTCGCCTCCTAATGCAAGATCCAAGTCGCCATCATTATCGTAATCAGCCCAGGCTACGTTGGAGTTCTGCATGTCAGGGAGGTTTTGATTAGTATCTTCATTAAATATTCCATCATCGTTACGCAGAATGGCAGTCCAACCTGGCCAGGAACCAGCCCAACCAGTATAGGCCAGGTCCAGGTCACCGTCGTTATCGTAGTCACCAGCAGCCAGACCGGACTGGTTATTGTGACAACCACATAAATTTTGAATTTTTGTGAAAGTATCGTTACCATCATTACGATATAGCACTGCCCAGAGTGGGACGCCCCAATCTTTCGGTCCACAGAGAGCCAGGTCAAGGTCACCATCATTATCATAGTCAAACCATACAGCAGCACCCGTGCCCCAATCAAATGTCGTCACCAGAGTGAAAGAACCCCCATCATTCCGGTAGACCTTCCTTTCTGCAATCACATCCAAATCGCCATCATTGTCATAATCTCCCCAGGCAACAGCAGCATATCCACTCGCCGGAAAGGCAGTGTCTTTAACGAAATCTGCTTGAGCGTTACTCACTACATAAAACGAGAGGATAGCAGAGATTGATGTGAGTAATATACTCATGCGGATCGGGATGAATTGTCTTATTTTCATCCTATTGGAATTTATGATATCGCGTACCCTTTTCATCACAGGTTGTACACCTCGATTACTATCTGAGTCGAATAAGATTGAGATGGCACACCGCTAAAATCTGCTCCAAAATAGAGATATACGGGTGAAGTGCCATTTCTACCCGGCGAAGGAAAAACGCCCAAACCATTACTATTAACGATTGACCTGTATTCAATCTGTGTGCCATCACCGGGCCAGCTACCATTCATATCTGCATCATTCTTATCTTTAACAAAACCCCAATCTTCCGAACTTGTACAAGGAACTCCAATACCAGGATTTTGCACACCATCGTAAACTCGCCATAGCAAGGGAACACGAGAGGAATTGTCAGCACCAATTAAACCACCTTTCTGCTTTCCTCCATAGCCGGCATTGTCAGTATAAATCTGAACGCCCCAAGCTAAAGCGCTACTTCCACAGGTCACTTCCATATACTGGGGCGGTGAGACAAAGGTTGCTGCTGAAGATATGTTCCCAAATGCTACTCCACTGGTTGGTTGATTATCGCTTACGTTGCACACTGTAACCAGAACACTCTTTACCTCAGCGCCAACATCAACGCCCGTTGTTGTGGCCACATCAGCGGGGGTATCTGCTGGTATAGTTGCCAGAATAAATGACACAATGAAAATTAAGAATAAAAATCGCCTTCTCACTTTTTTTCAACTCCAGTGGTTACTATTTCACCTTTATCCGTTACTTCAAATGATATGTCTTTTTCGAATTGCTCATCTAAGTCACTGTAGATATCCCCGTAATTAAAAATCGCTCTCGCCCTGTAATTGCCAGGAAGAATTTCTTCTGGCTCCCAGTAACCATCGTATAAATGCTTATCCCCGGGAAAGACAGGCCAGCCATATTGTATTTCCACCTCGTCCAATTTTTTTCCCTCTCCATCTTCTATGACGACCTTTCCTCTCGGTCGGAAGTGGACATTTCCTCTATTTTCCACAAAAGCCATAAAATGGATTTTTCCTCCATCTTTCTTGACTTTTAGCTCTGAAACTTCTCCTCCCAGAACTTCAGTTCCCTTAACCATTACATAAAGGGCAACGCCAAAACGGGTCCTGATGTTAAGTGCCTTTCCTGCTGGAGCGGTCGTGGCAAAGAAGACCATAGACATTAGTTCCCCTTTCGCATCCTCTGGGACTGTTACTTTATACTTCACCGTTTTTGTCCCCTTTGGCCCAAGTTTAAACCTTTCAGGCTTAATTTCCAACCAAGAACGAACATCCATAGCCCCTCTTTTCCGAGGCCAGTTTTCTGGCTGGACAACTACCTCAACCGATTCATCGCCATCGTTCACCACACTAAAGGTTCCCCTTGTTCTTCCCCCTGGCGGGACACTTATCTCAGTAACTGTCGGCTCAACACCAATCCCGGCAAAAAGAGGAGAAGAAGATAGAAATATCCCTATTAGCACTATAAGTAGTGCAATTGTAAACGCTTTCCTCACAATAAAAAATCTCCTTTAAACCAATGCTGTTGAAACTCTTCCGCTCCTCTCCTTAAAGGCAGCCTAGGACTCCCCAACATTGTGGAATTGTAGCTGCAGAGCGATAGCTCTTCATTGTAATCATGTCACTGCGAGCGGTCCTGAGCGAAGCGAAGGAACAAGCGTGGCAGTCCCGAGATTGCTTCACTCCGTTCGCAATGACACCGCTTCGCTGCTACAACTTCCGCTACCCCCAAAGAAGAGGAGGGAAGAGTCATATCCTATTACTGGTGCACCAAATCGAAGTATAGCGTGGTTGAATAAGTATCAGCTGGAGCAGAACCAAAGCAGCCCTCTACCTCAACCACAAATGTTTTGTCAGTGTCCGGGTCAGAGTAATCGATGAGATCTTGCGGATTAACAACATTCTGATACCCCGGCCCCCCATAGGCAACGTTCGCGTACGATGCCTTGCCGTTAGCTCCTTTGTAACTTTCGTCCTTGACCACTCCTATGGGTGGTGTATCTACTGTAGTACTTGGGTCATCCCTATCCGCATGGTCCTTGACGAAGTTCCATCCTACAGAGGTCGTGGCAGCGGGGTCTCCGGCTGCAAACTTTGATGCAAGAGAATTGTCTACCCTTGCGTGCCAGCCCATTGGGGTCTTGGCACCAGGTGACCCCTTCATACCACCGTACTGAAAACCCCAAGTTGCCGTGGCTGGAGTCACACCGTATTTTGCTGGGTCATATGGGTCCCAAGTATCCACATTAACGCCAAAATTGTTAGTGTGAATTTTAATCTCCCATGCCAGACTGTTATCGTTGTGGACTACCCTAACGTACTGCGCCGGTACTAAGAAACTCACGGTTGACGAAACAGTGCCAAAGGATATCGATGGGGCTGAGCCTGCAGCGTAGATCATCGGAGTTACGCTTAAAGTGTTTACCCCCTGTAATGTAGCGGTTGTAGGAACACCCGTGCTAACTATAACGCCAGCACCAGCAATACCTGTTCCAGCCAGTAAAAGACCCACTGACAACAAAGTCAGAATTAACATAGTTCGCATTTTCATTTCTCTTCACCTCCTTTTCCAATTGATTTTTTTAGACAAAAGTAGATTGTTTGATATGGCTCATCACCTCCTCAACATTGTAATTTTTGAACACCCTCATTCTAACCCTCTCCCATTATTGTAGCAGCAAAGCGTAAGCTTTGCCTTCCTGTAGGGGTTCGATTCATCGAACCCGCAGAAACGGACTCAATAAATTGAGCCCCTACATTTTCATCCAGAAGGGGACGGACTCTGTGCCGTCCCATCGGGTGACCACAGAGTGTCACCCCTACAATGGGTGGCCACGGAGTGCCACCCCTACGGGCGACCACGGAGGGTCGCCCCTACTTCATCTTAAAAGTTAACCCGATATTAAAAAAGCCGAGCTACCTTAGCGTTTAATTAGCGTTATCGGCAGCTCGGCTGACTGAACAGGAAAACCTACCTTGGGAAAGCACAATATTTATACTTTCTCTGCGTTGGTCCCTGAGCTTTGCGCCCTCCGATCTCTCGGAGTTTGCCTTTTCGGGATATCCTTTTGCCAATAGTTTATATCCAAATTATTACAGATGTGTAAAAGATTTGTAAAATTTTTGTAAAATTTTGTTTTAGCCGAGTCTTACTACAACTTTATGGACTTTCCCATCACCGAAGATGGGAATAATGGCGTAAGGGGGAGTTTCCCTTCCTGTTTCCATTTTCTTTCCATCCACAATTACCTGTTTCACCCCATAGGAAACGCTTCTACTATTATCTACTTCTATCTGGTATGTGGCACCTCGAAACTTCCTCTCAATTTTGAATCCTTTCCACTGGCGGGGAATGCAGGGGTCAACAATTAGACCTTCATAAGTTGCTCTCACTCCCAGAATCCACTCTATCCCCACTTTCCACATCCAGGCAGCTGAACCCGTATACCAGGTCCAACCGGCCTGACCAAAACTTGGTGAGGCAGGGCCATCCACATTGCCTGCAATCACATAGGGCTCAGCTCTATAGAGCTCGGAATCCATCCCACGATAGACGGGAGATATCCCGAGATAGAACTCCCAGGCCTTCTTCTGTCTTTTCATTATGCATTCTGCCATCATTGCCCAAACCGCAGCGTGTGTATATACCCCTCCATTCTCTCTCACGCCAGGGGCGTATCTAGTAAGGTAACCTATGGTTTCATCTGGCTTTGAGTAGGCTGGATAGAAAAGGAGCGGCCCATATCTTGTGCCAAGCATTTTCTCTGCCGATTCCATAGCTCTCTTTGCTCTCTCCTCAGGAGCTACTCCATTTATGATTGCCCAGGTCTGAGCATTGAGGAATATCTTGCCCTCTTTGCACTTTGAGCTACCTATAATAGCCCCGCTATCTTTTGTAGCTCTAATATACCAGCCCCCATCCCAGGCATATCTATTTATCCTTTCCTTTAACACTTTACTTCTCTGGATATACCTTCTGGCAAGATTCTTGTCTCCCTTCCTTTTTGCCACCTGAGCAAAATCTCTCAAAATTCCATAAAGAAAATGTCCCAGCCAGATGCTCTCGCCTTTCCACTTATAGCCCACCGCAGACAGCCCATCATTCCAATCGCCTTCTCCAATCAGAGGTAGCCCTCTCGGACTCAACCTCTTAAGGACTCTCTCTATTGCTCTTTTACAATGATTGTATAATGTATCGGTTTCGCCAGTTACTTTACCCAGTTTTTGGGCTTCATAGAGATAGGGAATCTTTTCGGAAAGGATGCTAAAATCATTGGTCTCCTTCAAGTAATTAATTGTTACATAAGGAAGCCATAGAAGGTCATCAGTTTTCCTGGTAATTATTCCCTCTTCGGAAATGGGATGCCACCAATGGTAGACAGTGCCATCTTTGAACTGGTGTCGGGCATGAAGAAGAATCTGCTTCCTGGTAGACTCTGGTTCAAAAGGAAGAAATATCTGACTATCCTGAAGCTGGTCGCGGAAACCGTACGCCCCGCTCAACTGGTAGTATCCTGTCCTTCCCCAGAGCCGTGCTGATAGAGTCTGATACTTAAGCCAGGTATTATTCATAAAATTGAAGCCTTCATCTGGTGTCTCCACCAACGGGCTAATTAGATATTTCTCCCAGAACCTTTTTGTCCTCTCCAAGGCCTCCACTCCGTTCTCCACCTTCCTATATTTCCTAACTAAAGATTGTGCTTCCTTTCTATTTTTAGCACAACCGAGAGTGAAGACAATTGTTTTCTCCTGGTAACCATTAAGTTGAAGATTGAGTTGGAGACTTGCGATGGGGTCTTCCCATTTAAAGGGGCCCGGTTTAGTGAGATGAGTTCTGGTCAAAGACTCTTCACTTAAGATAGCAGGACTCTCTAAGGAGCCGTACTTTCCCAAGAAAGATTCTCTACTGATTGCAAATGAGTTGGGTTTAATGCTGGAAGAATGGAAAGCAAGATATTTCCAGTCCATATTCCATTGCTGTCCCTGTCTATTCCCAAGTTCCCACAAACGCTTCCTTGCCAGAAGAGCACCTTCTTCTCTCATATACTCTGTTTCAATGAAAGTTTTGTGGAATTCCCTGTGAGTATCTGTCACTGCACCCAGACGCCATTCTAAATAGGTGAATAGAGTCAGGAACCGCTTTTCCGAAGATTCGTTTCTCAACCTCACAGTCCAGATTTCGAGGGGCTCATCCGGGGGAACGAAGAGAGTAAGGCTACTCAGAATTCCATTGTTAAGCGAATTGATTGTGGTGTAGCCTATCCCGTGCCGGCATTCGTATCTTTCGGGCTTCTTACATACTGGCTTCCAGCCAAGCGACCAGTAGTCACCTGAAGCATTATCCCTTAAATAGAGATATTTCCCCCAATCGTCCTTAATCAGGTCTTGCTCCCAGCGATTAATCATATTCAACTTCACATTGGTGCGCCAGCTGAAGCCACTTCCAGCCTGTGAGATGACTAATCCGTAATCGCCAGGACAGATTACATTGACCCAGGGACGAGGGGTGTCAGGACGGGTAATGACATACTCCTTCCCATCAGAAGTAAAGTAACCGTATGGCGTCTCAAACTTTTTCCCCTCTTTCATATCCTATTCCAATATTGTAGAGGACGGACTCTGTGCCGTCCCTTCGGGTGACCACAGAGTGTCGCCCCTACGTCCGATCCTGTAGGGGACGGACTCTGTGCCGTCCCTTCGGGTGACCACGGAGTGCCACCCCTACGTCCGATCCTGTAGGGGACGGACTCTGTGCCGTCCCTTCGGGTGACCACAGAGTGTCGCCCCTAAATTATAAAGGTAACGGATCTAACAAACCAGAATACGACCAATTCTCTGGATTTTCTACCAAACCTTTCCTTACTGGATTAGCGAGAATATAGTTGCAGATGTCTATTAAATCTTCTCCTTTTCTTCCGATATGGTCGTAGAAACTTCTCTGCCATAATTGACCTATCACTCCGTGCCTCCAGCTTAGCTTCGTTGTGTAGCTCTTAAAATCTCCAAGTACCTTCGAAAGGTCTTCGGAAGGGTCTCTTCCTTGGCCCGCCCGTGGAGAAAGAGCAATGTGCAAATGGTCGGGCATTAAACAGTAGCAGTAAAGCAGAATCCTTCCTTGCTCTCTCAAAGAGAAAAGAGACTTCAATACTTCTTGAGCCAAGTCTCGGTCCAGAAAAGGACGCGATAGATGTCTTGTACAAATCGTTATGAAATACACATAATCAGAATTGCTGTAGTCGAAATTCCTTAACCTTATCGCCTTTCTGCGTTGCGATAGATCTTGCCATTTCTGCATCGAGTCTTCCTTTCAGCACCCATAGGGGACGGACTCTGTGCCGTCCCTACTGGGTGGCCACGGAGTGCCACCCCTACATCCCTTCCTGTCGGGTGACCACAGAGTGTCACCCCTACAAAGCGGCCACGGAGTGCCGCCCTTACAATCCAATTAGTAATTTTTGTTCCTTGCCGTTTGCTTTAAAATGAATCTTTAATAGACCATCCACATATTTGAATGGAATTTTCTTTCCGTCAATTCTTACTATTTTTGGTCTCTTACAGGAGAGCACAATTTCACAATCGCCCCCCGCTGCTCCTCGCACAAAGAAGGTTATTGGTTTAATGGGCTTATATTCCAGAATTTCCACGGTTGACCATCTTATCTTGACCTCTTCTGACAGGAGAACATTTAACGGTAGAATCGAAGCGGAACGACCGGGAAGATACATCAACTCTCTTTCGGGTAGCCTTGTTCTTTTCTTTTCGCCAGGTAGTCTCAGTGATATTTTCACAAATTCAGGTTCATCTTTATAGTTGTTAAGGAAGAGAAACCCGTATTTACTGTCCCTTCCCGCGCGAGCTGTACTCCTCACTACTGCTATAACCTCTCCCGACTCTACAACAATAGAGGGCTGGATACCCATTTCCCTGGCGAAACCTCTTATCAGTTCAATATGGTAATCAAAAACATGGGAAATTCCGAAACCGAGAATTAGAGCCCGTCCCTTCCCCTTCCTCTTCAATAATCCGCAAGGCTCTCCTTCCGTGGTTCTCGCAAAAATAGTAGCCGAACTTTCACGAATACGAAAAACCGTTGTCTCTCCCCGAACGAGTACTTCTCTCCCTTTCACCTTAACTAGATTCTCTCTTGTCTTTCTTAAAATCTCTATCCCCAAACCATCCAGTAATAGAGTCTCCTTCTGGAAAGATAGGTCTCTTGTGGGTAATGTGGGGAAGATTAGAAGTGTCCCTCCTTTCTCCACATACTGAATTAACTTCGTTTGCGTCTCGTTATCCATAAAATCGAGACAGAAGACCCAGAGGGTAGGATGGGAAAGAAGTTCACCGATAGAACTCCTCTCTAAATCCTTCATTAAGTAGTTTATTCCAGCGAGTTGGAGCAACCTTGCCACACCGTCAAAGAAGAGCTCGTCTCTCTTCTTTTCAAGTTCCTCAGCAAATTCTCCTTTTAAGTATTCTGTAGCATAGTAAGGTGTATAGAATCCAAATATGGTATCGAACTCCTTTTCAGTCAACGCTAACTTCTCTCCAAATGTTTTGATAAACTTACCAAAAGATTTTAGAGGTTCAAGGTGGGGCCTCTCCTTGCCCTCTGCAGATATGGGCGCTTGCCAGTCGTGATATGAGCCAAAGACTCCCAAGCCTTCTGGATTTCTTCCGCCACAAAATAGATAGGAGTTTACTCCATTTAATCCTTGACTTAACGAACCTTTCAACAGCAACTCCACATCAGCAGGTTGGATTTTAGGCCGACCCCGTAGTATTCCGGTCTGAAGTTCGCAACAGATAGTGGGCACATCTGGAGAAGAAACCATCTTCACTGCTTCCGTAGTCAGTGCTATATCATGAAAATTATCGTAATCTAAACGACGAGGCCAGTAAGCACCGCCAAATATGACCTCAGGAACATAGAGGGGAAAGTCTCGGAACATCGAGGTAGTCATCGGACTGTAGATTCCTCTGCCCCGAACATCAAAATCGTAAAATTGTGGAATATTGGCTACCACGGGGAGAGTGATTTGATGGGCTCTTGCCTGGCGGGTTAGAGATTGATAGTAGGTGGCGTGATACCAACGATAGAATTTTGCCCAGTCCCAGAAGATGGGCTTCCAGTCAGAATCTGCGCGACCATCCGGCTGTTCAATTTGAGTGAAGTCCTGGTAATCTGTTCCGCAATTTCTATTTAATCTACTAATTTCATGATAATTCTTTCTTAAGAAATCCTGGTAGAGTTTGGTAACAGCCGGGCTATAATCTGCAATCTTGTTTACCCAGTGCACCATACCTATTTCATTACATAGCTGGAGGAGGATGATATTTCCGCCTCTTCTAACCTGGTGTCGAGCGACAATGGGCAATATCCTATCGTACCATCTCTCTACATACTTCTGAAATGTTGTGTTCAGGTAGGAGACCAGAGTTACATGGGGTAGGTCGCTCAGTCCCTTACCCTCATTATAGATTTCAGGATGGTCCTTCAAGAGCCAGTCAGGTAGTCCCTCGTGAACCAATTCTGCATTGCTTATTGGTCCAATCCGGGCAAAAAAATATAGGCCCAACTCCTCCAGAAGTTTAATGAAGCCCAGTAAGTCGCGTTCTGGATGAGTCTTTCCATTGAAATCGAAAGACCCCTCCTTAAATTCATGCCAGCACCAGGGAATATAGGAACCAATTGTGTTAAGTCCCGTAGCCTTAGCCTTTCTTAGGCGATCTTTCCACTCTCTTCGGGGAATTCTGAAGTAGTGGACTTCTCCAGAATATAAAAAGAAAGGCTTGTCCCTAAGAACAAACCTTCCCCTATCCAATCTAATTTCCTGTTTCTTCATTATTGGTTTATATCTGAAATTTGTAGCGGCAAAGCGTAAGCTTTGCCCTTCCCTGTAGGGGACGGACTCTGTGCCGTCCCTTCCTTTGGGTGGCCACAGAGTGCCACCCCTACATTTCATCTAATTCTTTTGGGTGGCCACGGAGTGCCACCCCTACATTCACTGTTTTAAGCCCGTTACAGCAACCCCTTTAATCACATACCTCTGTGCCAGAATGAAGACAATAATCACAGGAGTAACCACCACCACTGCTCCCGCCATAAGTAGTCCAAATTTTGTTGCATATTGACCACTGAGGTTAGCAAGGGCAACAGGCAATGTGTACATATTTTCTTTAATCATTACAATTAATGGCCAGAGGAAAGCATTCCACGAACCCATGAAAGTAAAGATTCCCAAAGCAGCGAGGACTGGCTTACAGAGTGGCAGGATAATAGTCCAGTAGATTCTGAACTCAGAGCAACCATCTATCCTCGCCGATTCAATCAGGTCGTTGGGAATGGTAGTAATAAATTGCCTCATCAAAAATATTCCAAATGCACTTGCCCCTGCAGGAATTATCAGTCCCCAGTAACTATTTATTAGTCCAACGCTCTTTAACATAAGAAAGACGGGTATCATTGTTATCTGGCCTGGCACCATCATCGTAGCTAAAAGTAGAGCGAATATCTTCTCTCTTCCCGGGAATCTATATTTAGCAAAGGCATACCCACCGAGAGAGTTCAAAAAGAGACTAAATAGAGTTATTCCAAAAGCTACGATTACGGTATTTTTGAAGAATTGCAAAAAGTTGACTTCACGAAATAGCTTCTGATATTGCTCTATGGTTGGATGCTTAGGAATCCACTGAGGAGGATATGTAAATACACTCTCGGCAGACTTAAATGAAGTGGAAATCATCCAGATAAAAGGAGCTAAAGTAATAGCAATACCTACAAATAGTAGAAGATGAATAAGAATTCTTCTAATCAATGTAAGAATCTTTGACAGAGTCAGTTCTCTTTTCATTCTCATTTACCTTTCCTCCCTTTCGGGAGGACTCCAAAAGATTCTGGAATCCTTGCGAAAGTAAGGGTATTCTTCTTGATATCTGCCACTCACACTCCCTCGTAGGCAGCCTTCTGGAATCTTACCTGTAAAATAGTGAAAGCCACGATAATACCAAATAGCACATAACCGATGGCGGAAGCGTAACCCATACGGAAAAACTTAAAGCCCTGGTTATACATATGGAGAACAACCGAGATTGTGGAATTTAACGGACCCCCTTTTGTCATCACATAAGGCTCGGCAAAAAGTTGAAAGAATCCTATTATAGTGGTAACGGTAACAAAGAAAGTGGTGGGTTTCAAGCCAGGCAATGTAACGTAAAGAAATCTCTGCCAGTAACTGGCACCATCCACTTTGGCTGCATCGTATAGGCTATCGGGAATTGCTTGCAGACCGGCAAGAAAAATAACCATATTATAGCCAAAATTCTTCCAGGCTGCCATAACAATCAGACAGGGCATTGCCAATTTGGTGTCGCCAAGCCAATTCTGAGAGGGGAGACCTACTGTTTGTAGAGCCCAGTTGATTAAACCATAGTCAGGATTATAGAGCCATCGCCAGACCACGGCTACAGCAACCAGAGTCGTTACTACCGGAGCAAAGTAGGAAGCGCGGAAAAAAGATTTGAACTTAATAAACTCTTCATTCAGAACAATAGCCATCAGGAGAGCAAGGGAAATGGCGAAAGGAACCCCAACAACTACAAAGTAGAATGTGTTAAATAGAGACTTCCAGAAAATTCTATCCTGTAGAAGTGTCTGATAATTTTCCAATCCAACAAACGAGATACTCTTCCAGTTGGCAAACCCATAGATATCCCAATCGGTTAAACTCATAATAAATGAGACAATAACCGGAAGAAAAAGAAAGATGAAAAGAATAGTTAAGGAGGGAATAATAAAAAGATAGGGAGCATGATATTTTCTGAGTGATTTGACAATTCTTTTAACACCAGAAATTCTTTCCTCCTCCGGTACTTCTAACTCTTTAACCTTACGCCGATACCTTTTCCACAAGAAGGCAAGTCCCCATATAAAGACTAAAATTACGCCAAGACTCAGGAAGAATCTTCCCTTGCTTACCATCCTCTCTTTCTTTATCAGAATTTCATTAATGTCACCAGTCAATGTTCCCAATGCCTGGGATATGCCAATTTTGCCCAGGATTAACTCTTCCATACGTCTCTGCATAGCGTCAGCAATCTGTTCCCATTCTGGAATATTGGGAGGAGACTTAGTGTAGTTGAGTTGTTCTCCGAAAACTCTCAACATCGGTTTATCGTTAAAGAAGGGGTCCTGCCAGGCGGATTTAACTGCGGGAAGGTCTGTGGTTATTCTATACCATTCTACCTGTATCTCTGGTTGGCTCATAAACTCGACAAATTTCCAGGCTATCTCCTTATGTTTTGAACCTTTGAAAACGACTAAATTACATCCTCCTACAAATGAAGTGGGGAATTTCTTTCTCGGCATCATTGCCACATCCCATTTTCCTTCATACTCTTTCCCCAATTCGTTCCGTGTAAGTTCTATCATCCAGGGGCCCGAGATAAAAATGGGATAGAACCCTGTCCTGAAAGCATGGAATAAATCCACATCTACAGCCTCGGTAGTAGGAACAATCTTCTCTTGAAAGAGCTTGAGATAAAATTCGAAGGCCTCCCGTGTCGGTTCGCTCTCTACATCGGGCTTTGAATTGTCAGGAGTTAAAATGTTGCCGCCATTTTCCCAGATGAACATTGACAGGATATTCCAATCTTTAACTGGGAGCGCCATTCCATACTGGTCGATTTTGCCATCGCCATCCCTATCCTTGATCAAGGCTTTCCCGACCCTTTCCAGCTCTTCCCAGGTGCGAGGAGGGTGGTCAAATCCGGCCTCTTTCAACAGGTCCTTTCGATAGAATATGACCCTGGTATCCACATACCACGGAATTCCATATACTTTCCCATTGATGAGGTTCGTCTCCCAGGAAGCAGAGAAGAACCTATCCTGACCGATAATTTCCGACTCCGAAATTAATTCATTAAGAGGAGCAAGAGCTCCCATAGCTTGAAATTCGGCCATCCAGGTTGTTCCCAATTGGGAAACGTCAGGTGGAATCTCTCCTACCACAGAAGTCATAAGTTTCTCGTGGGCTGCCTCCCAGGGAATAGCCTGAGTAATAACTCTAACTCCAGGATTAGCCTGCTCGAATTTCCGCGCCATCTCGGCAATCTTCATCCCCTCAGCACCCATAGCCCAGACAGTGATACTCTCCTCTTCCTTTTTTGCAAGGCTCTTTTCATCTAAGCAAACGAGTAAGAGAAGAATCACCAAAATTAATATGGCGAATTTCCTAAGCAAACTCCGATTTTTCATACCTTCCCCGAATCATAAACTCCGCACAAATGTAGGGGTTCGATTTATCGAACCCCGATTGAAAATCGGGGCTCAATGAATTGAGCCCCTACAATTGACTATTCCTTAATAGAATTCTTCTATCCCCAGCAAGTACTCTGCTCTCCTCCCAATCTCGTCATTATGAAACCTATTTCTAATTACTCCCCTGCTAAGGTAATTATTAAGAGTAATCAGTATCATTGCTTGGTCAAGACATAGATACTTCTTGGATATTTCACCTGTTTCAACATTTACTGAATCGTAAAACCCATACTCCCCATAGATACCAGGATAAACCTGGAGAAACTTTCTCAAATTGGCAACCGCCTTTTCCGGCACAAGTTCCAGAGCCAGAAAGGTGGCATGTGGAGTCACGATGCCCGCATCGTAACCTTTCATCCCTAAATCTTTTACTCCGTATGCATCGTAACCTTCACCTGGAATCGAGCAGGGAGACAATCCCCAGACTGGATACCCCTTCTTCTTTGCAAATCTGATATGTGCTTCAACATACCTTGAATTGTTCAAGCCAAGATTCTTCTTTCCAAGCTCCCCCTCCTTAATCACCAGGATCGGCATAAGCCCTTCAAACATACTTCCTCCCCAGCTCGGAACTATATCGAGTCCATCGTATTTGTAATAGCCCTCAAATACATCTATCCCTAAATATCTCTTGAATTTCCCATAGGGAACCTTGTTCTGCCATTCCCATTCTTTAGGAAAAGTGCGGTATATTTTGAACCAGTGCTCTGGGGGAACATCTCCTTTTCCAATAGCCATCAGGCTAATTGCTCTCGCCTCTGTATAAAATGCTCCGTAGTGGTATTCCGAATACCTCTCGTTATCCATATGGTAGCCGTGGCGCATCTGCCCAATTGCACGGTCGTAAAAGAAGGAGAAATCATGGGAATCGATTATCCTATTACACCTCTCCCTCAGCTCTTCAGGAAAGGTCTGACGGACAATAATTAGACCCATTATGAACCATCCACTATCCACAAAGGAGAGAAAATTTGACGTCTGATTAAGCCTGGTCGTGTCATAGTAGTTATACATAAATCCATGAACTCTTTCTAATGTATCAACTGTGTCGAGAGTATTGCTTATTCTCTCCACTGCCTCTTTCTTATCAATAAATCCCAAATCGTAAGCCGAAATTACCGAAATAAAGTAGAGGCCTAAATCTGTAGTGCTCACATAATCACCCACTGCTTTCTTTGGCGCAACTTGAATATAGTTCAGGGGAAGATTCCTTTTCCTATCCACTATGTCCCGGAAGTATCCCCAAGTATCCCTGGCTATAGTCTGGAGAAACTCCTTTTCTCGCTCTGGCATCCCTTTTTTTATTAACACATTTGTTGGGAATCCCTTCAAGTTACCTATCAGTATCTCGGTTCGAGAATCGCCTATGACCAGGTCTGATGGCTTAACCTGCTTTGTTTCCAGGTCGCATCCTGTAGAGAGGAAAATATCATCAATATACATCGTTCCCTTGAGGCTGGTGACAGTTTTTGAGTCGAAGAGAATATCCAGTTCATTTACTTTGCTCCAGTCGCTAATCCCTTCAACATCGCTAAAAAGGATTGGCACCAGTTTCCAGGAACCAGTCACTCCCGTTACCAGATAGGTTCCGCTCTCTTTTTTACTCTTGAAGGCTATATTGAATTCAGTTGTGAATCCTGCCCTCTCATCACCCTTCACATAAAATACAACACCATCAAAAATGTCAGTGATTTTTTCCTCAAATTTAATACGACACCCATTGAGACTATTATTGGGAGGGTTAAGGTCGTACTCAAGCTTCAAAGAGAAACCTTCTTTATCCTCTTCCCGATTTGATTCGAAGGATAGAGTAGAACCTGGAGTTGACTCTCCCCAATAGGGTTCCAGATTCTCCCTGGAACGCTCATCGAAATTCGCTAAAGATACCGAACCTTTAGGCGCATCCACTGGAAGCTTACCCGTTTCTTCACTGCAGGAAGTAACTGGCATCAAGACAAGAAAGAATATAAGAAATGTCCAAACCACTCGTTTCATGGCAGGTCAGTTCCGTCTATGGAAATAGTCTTTTGGGCCGCCATAGGCCCAGCACCGTATGGGGCTAATGGACAGCGGTCCCTACAACATTGTAATAATTTACCAGAAAAAAATACGATTGTCAACAATTTAAATACTCGACAGACTGCTAAAGCGGGAGCAAAGCTTGCGCTTTGCTGCTACAAAAAGCAATGTAGCTGCAGAGCGAAGCTCTGCTAATAAAAAGGCAAAGCTTACGCTTTGCCGCTACAAGTTTGAATCTATTTTTTCAGAAAATGGTCGCTGTCCCTATTTTATTTTAGGCTTGGACTCGGTATATTTTCTTCTCCATTTCCATTCGCTCTAAATATTTTCTGGGAACTGGTGTGGCTGGCAGGATGACTTTGTTATCTCTTCTGATTATGTTTAGCAACTTTTCTGCTTCTTCTCTTCTATAGTTTGCTTTTATGAAATCGGTTAACCACTCCGAGAGTTGACCCTCAATGGCAATCACAAGACCAGCGGCTGTGGAGAGCATCTCCCCCTTCCTGGGTGGAGATAAGATAACCCACAGAATCTCCTTCATCCTCTCCCTCCATCTCTTCTCATTATCAGTGAGGATGGTCACCTCTATCCCGGCAACCTGTTTAGCCTCTTTTCCAGTCAAGGCTCTAATAACTGTATCATATACATCTCTTGTACTTATGCGTTTGCCAATCTGCCTTAAAGTAAATCTATCCAGGACGAGACGCCTATCTACAAGTTGACCAACGACTTCTGGAGACAACCCATACTCTGTCATATAGTCAACAAGCATCTGCCCCATTACTTCTCTACTCAGCCCCCTGACATTGGAAACGAAAGCAAACTTAATCTTATCAAGCTTTCCTTCTTTCTCGGCAATCTTTACGATATTCTCCATCACTTTGAATACTGCGGGGCTTCTCGGCTCAACAGCTATATCCCCAAATTTAACCTTCACCTTGAACAGACTCGCTAAATCGAAAACAAAGACTCTCGTTCCCTCAAAGTCAACGAGTTCACGACGAATTTCATAGCCAGCAATTGGCTCATAGGTAGAAATTTCGGAAGCCCTGCCAACCAGAGCAGGCATTGCTTTTACGAGAAGAGGAACGATTTCTCTCGATAATCCTTTCTCTGGAACTTCCATTATGAGCTCAAGCATTTCAGGACTTAAGGTATATTCTATCCCTCTATCCAGCCTCTCAAAAATACCGCCACAAGTCAGATAGTAATTGATTAATCCAGCCAGCTCGCGATTAACCTCCCCTTCCACTGGCACTCTTCCCTGAACATTCAGAATCATTGCATAGATTAACTCATGGAGAGCCCGATAGAATAGACCGCTGAGCGTATTATACCCTCCGTTCAGTATCACTTCGACCTGCCACTTTCCTTTTCCAATCTCTCCTACGCGTAACATTGCGCGGCTCTTTATGAATACTTCTTTCCCTCTCTCCCTGGCTATCTCTTCTTCTAACTTTTCGTACTCTTCCTGTGGCATATAAGTTAGTTTAATCTCCTCTTCGCTTATCCTCGAGGGGAGAACCTGGCCAGCACCCACTCTGAAGACCTGCTCCAGAACTTGCCAGAGGGATGAGCCGTGATTCCATATCCTTGCGCCCATAACTGCCCTCAGGACCATCTCCTTTTCCGGAAGTGTCAACTCTTCAACTCTATTTTCTTTAATCGCTCCCACAACCTTAGCGACAATTCTTCTATCCGGTGTAATTTCCTGGACCGCCGTCTTCAGTTCCTGCATCTTCTCTGGCGAAGCCAGTTGCCTCAACAGTACCGCGCCATATTCCTCTCTTAGGGATTCAACTTTTCCAGCCCATTTCTCGGCAGCAAGTCTAAATCCAACCTCGGGAGCGAGTTCGTGAAGAAGTTGCAAAGTTCTCAATACCAGACCCTGGGAAAGGAACTCTCTTTCAAACTTGGAAAGAATAGCTCCTTCTGGAATCAGAACTCCCATATAGAAATAGACAACTTCACGCAAATAGTCTGGTCTCTTTCTGAAGAGTTCCTGCAACAGCTCTTCCAATGTTAATCCTTCTCTCTTAATAAGCTCTCTTTCTAACTCCTCTCTTCCAGGAACTTCCCTCAAGACCATCTGACCGAAGTTTATAGCTTCTCCTCCGATGGTTCCCACCTCAACCTCACTAACTGCTCTTATCAGTGCTTCCCTCTCTACTCTATTTTCAGGAATAATCCCTTTAGTCAGTAATCCTTCAACAATCTCTTTAGCCTTTAGGTTTGTCTCTGTAGGGGTTCGATTCATCGAACCCGCAGAAACGGGCTCAATCAATTGAGCCCCTACAGCTTCTACTAATTTCTCTTCAATGCCTTTGAATTTGATCTCACGAGCTCGCTCTGGCAGTTGAGGTAACTGAGGAATTGTTCCTATAACTATAGGAGTTATCTCCAATGGCTTAAGGAGTGCGAGGCTGAACTCAGCCCGTGTATACCCCTCTTCAGCCTCTTGAAGGGAAATAACATAGGGTCTTGCCCCGGGAACTCCCAACACACGGAAGTATACTTTCCCTTCAGGACCAATCTTCTCGAATAGGAGAATCTTACCTGTCGGGGCAACATAGATATCTCCTCTCTTGGCCGTGGCAGGATTGAAGGGCTGACTGCCTTTCTGAACACCTCCCATTGCTTCTTCCAATGCCTTTCTAATCTCGCCTAACTGTTTTTGCAATCTCATTTTTTCCACAGGCATCACTGGTGAGAGTCGTATACCTGCTTTCTCCTCTGGGACGCCTCTAACTATGGGGAAGAGGAGTTCATACTCTCGATTTAACAATCGTAACATAATTGGAACAATCCTCGGTCCAATCTCTCCCGGAGGAATGGGAGAACGAGCGACTCTTTCTAATGCCCGGTTATAAAGTTCCCTTGCCCTGGCAAGGTCATCCCTATCCAATGCTTTTTGTGCTTCTTCTGCTATAGCGTTTACCGCTCTTCGCTCAATCCATACTTTGAGAGCCCTTGCCCCAAATGCAACTAATATCCCCACAGTAACAATTGCTGCACCCTTAAGTACCCAAATCGCAGCACCAACCATATCGCCCTGGCTTGCCTGGGTGGCTGCCTGGTTGAGCCCATCTTGTACAGGAAGAGTTGCCGTATTTCCTATTCCTGACAGCCAAGCAATCATGCCTACAGCGAAAATCATGAATAAACTCGTGAATCGCCCTCTGGCAATAAGACCACTAAGCCATTCCCAGGACCTCCTCAATAATAACAGCTCCAGCTCCCAAGACTCCCAAAACGGCCGTTCTGTAAGCGCTCTTATCAATAGTAATTTAGAGAATCGCTTTGCGATACTTGATTCTCCCCGACTCACCAGATATTTAACAACTTGCCTGAAATAGTTATTCTCCAAAGGTCGACTATCTAAATCTTCACCTTTAAGCCTCTCTGCAAATTCTTTAGGGAACATATACGGAGGTAGAATCCCTATATCCACAAAGAGCTTAACGTCCCCATAGGTTATTCGATAGCCACTGCTCCGCTCTTTTACGTCAAGGTTTGCCACCGCTTCCAAGACAAATGCGAAAGCTTCGTGCGGACTTCTCTTTTTATAGGAAGATTTCTTTTCCAACCAGTCCCACAATCTATTATGGTCCATATCAAAGTGGTGGGAAATTGCCGCAAAATCCCCTCCCCTCAAACGCAAAGTCCAATGATGAGCAGCTTCGTGCAACATAACTAATGGATTCAAAACAGACCATATGTCTTTCTCCACTTGTCCCTCGCGATACAACCCGGCGGGAAAATCCCAAGATAGCGGATCTACCGGATATACCGTTGAGTAAGTACCAACAAAACTCAAGCCCGGACACCTTCTCTGTAGAAATCTAAGCATGTGCCGTAAGATAGGATTCTCTTCAATCGCTATTCTCATCGCCTCAACTTCGCTTGGAAGCCATCCACTCATCACTGTGAGTTTTTCCCTCCCAAAAAACTTTCGAATGGTCCTTATCGCACCGTCCCAGCCGTCTTTAACTTTAGATCTTTCAAGTATAAGTCTCCTTAACGAATCTCCACAGAGTTGACGCATGATTGTAGCGTAATATTGTTCAGGCAGGTCAATATAAACCCTACAGCCTCTAAAACTTTCCAGTGGCCTTGCCCTAAAGATGCCTACGTTAGACCTGATTCCCACAGCAATCTTGGCTATCTCATTTCCTTGGTAAATTATAAGGAATCTCCTAAACTGTAGTGCATCGGTACCTTCTTGTTCTTTAGTTGCTATCACTACTACTCTTCTTCTCCTGGGTCCCACTATTTCGATGGCACCGTCAATCGCCATAGTTTCAATTGTTCTTTCAAACTTTCTTCTTTCTTCACTTCCAGGTGTGCCTATTTCTTGTTCCAGTAATCTGCGTGCTTCTTCATTCATTTCGAACAGGCTTGCGAAGGCTCTGTCCTGCAAAGCCAAAATATAGTCCTCATCAGCACCCAATGCCTTAAGAGCATTGATCACTGATTCTTGGTGACGCGAATCCCAGTTGGCAAATCTTTGTATATCCGTCTCAACTACTTTTTCTTCAGTTGCACCTCCGCGATGCATACCTTCATGACCGCAGGCAAAGGTTAAGAATGGCAGGAGGTCTCTCGATGGGATTCTAAAGAGGTCGATGTCTAAGATGATGGTGTTACCTTGAATAGAGGCGGGACGCTCAAGGTTCCTTCTAATCTCAACTTGATATTCAGTCGGCGCCCTTATTCCATATGTTTTATAATAGCGAAGGACAATCTCTATTATCCTCTCCAACTCCTTTGGTGTCGGCAAACCTCTTTCAGCTCGAGCCAGACTCAGAGCAAATGCCGCCAGATGTTGACCAATTACGCCCACTTCTGTAGCCTTAATAACGACTTCACCATTCTGACTATACTGTGGTCCTTTTCTCATAATAGGCAAGAATTGTGGTCTTTCCTCCGGCGCTAATAGTCGCCTTAGCATATCTATGTGTGCGACTTCTACTCCTTTCACTTTTGACAGATTACTAATTATCTCTTCAATGAATTCTTCTTTTGAAGTAATAGGTCTTTGAGCTACGCCTTTGCTGGCCACATTGGGTCTATCAATAATTAACGCTCTGCCATCAATTATCCCGATATCATCTATAAGCCTTCCTGTTGTGCTACTCACCCTATCAAAACAATAGTCTCTTTCGTCTAGGGCATCATAGAGTAGGCTTGCCGCAACAACTAATCTCCGCACAACTCGCTCATCGCGTCCCCTCAATGCAGCCGCCAATTCAGCACCCAGAGTGGGAACTAAAGGCTGATAAATTTTACCCTCTCTTACAACGGTGGGTATTGTTATATCTCTAAGTTCCCCATTTTCATAAACTCCGAGCACCCATCCCTTTCCCGGATCAGGGGTTTTCCTTACGATGCCAAGGGGAAGCCGCCTATTCACTTCAGCCTTGGTGTGCGCACCTGTCGCAAGAGGTTCCCATTCCTCATCGTGTAATAATCCCAGCTCAGCCATAGTTTTTCCAAATGCCTCATTCAATTCTTCTGGAGTCATCTCGTCTACAGGCTTATAAGGAGCCGGTGGCAATGCCCTCGGAGGCATTGCACGGAACACTTCAGGAGTATAAGCAAACTTCGTCTCTTCTCCATCAAATTTGACTATTGTCCCTTGGGTCCCTACCACTTCAGGAACTTCTACTTCAGGAACCCGCCTTATTAAGAGAATTGCATCTTCGATGTTTTCTATGCGTGCCTGGAGATTATTCCTCCAGCCTCGAGGTAGAATTGAAATAAAGGCTTCGGGATAAGCAAGGAGAAGTTGAGCAAAGGAATGTCTTAACATATAGGCAGGCATAGACATAGGTTTCATTTCAAATCGGCTATATTTATCCCTCAGTGCTTTTATTGTCTGATTGGCGCTATCAATAACTCCCTTCCATTCATCTTGTCCTAACCCACCCAGTTTTATCAAGGTATCAGCATAAGCAAAGACTCTTTCTGCTATCTCTTCAGGAGACTCTCCCAAAGGTTTTATTATTTGATCTATTTGTTGGTTCATTGCAACTAAAAGTTGTTGTTTTGCTTCTTCCGGAACCCCCTCCAAACTAACTTGAGCCATCATCTCTTGAGCCATCAGTCTTCTTGCAGTAGAAACCATGTCTTCGAAATCATACCCCAATTCTGCTAATTGCCTGATTGTTCGGGCAAAATCTTCGAATGCCTTAATTCTATCTAAAGCAGATAACGGTTCTTTCGATCCATTCACAATGCCATTCAAATTAGGTGTGAAACCATATAAATGTTCAAATATTTGTTGGTCTATCTGGCTATAGGAGATAGCGGGATTAACCGCCATAAATAATGGTTCTATCGACAGACCGGAGGCACTGGCAATCTCGATTAACCGGCTAATGCGTTCATCATCGGATAATTCATTCCACCGACCAGATTCGATATCACTCAAGATATTAGCTATTGTATTCCTTAGATCTCTGTGCCGATCATCCTTTGGAATGTTACCCAAAATGAATGCCGTATATGCTGGAACACCAACGAGTGTCTGACCAGGATATCTGCCCTGGACAGCTACGAGCTGTTCAGCGAGTGTTCGCAACTGGTCGGGATTCTTTTCAACCGCCCTCACCGCCTTCTTGCCGCCCATCTCTCTAACCATCTCTTTTATGCTCCGTTCATAGACCCTAACCTGAGCAAGTTCAGGAGTAGAAGTTGTCGATTCGGAAGGTAGAACATATTTGGAGAATGCCTTACAAAGCTGGACTATGTGTTCTGCAGGGTTCTCCTGAGGAACATTAGCGAAAGTATTATTTTCATCCGCCTTTATCTCATCAAGACGAGACCTTGCATCGTGGATATCTCGAGCACGGGCGAGTGCTTCCTGAGCTAATTGTGGCTTAACATCAGCCAAAGCCCTTCCCACATCAATCCACACTCGAAAGGCGCCATCGAGAGCTAATCTTATCTTTGCCTGAACAATCTCTTCAGGTGTCCTGAATCCTGTCTCATCATAGTAGATATCAGCATAGTCATACTCGCGGCTCTTCAACCTATTTTCAATTTCCACAAGTCTCTTGCCTACAGGAGTATCTCTTCCAACTCGGTCTATCATCTCTGCCAATGGCTCGCGAGCTAACTTGGCCAGTGGTTCACTGCTCAGCCGGAAAAGAACAGCTTGAGATTTTCTAACCATCTGTCGAAATTGAGAAAGAGCAACCATTATTTTTTGATTGTCACCACCTTGCACATCGGCTATCAACTTTTCCATATTTCTAGCAATATCTTCTAATCCTGTCTCTTGGGCAAACTTTCTTATCTCTTCCATCCGAGAAAGGTCTCTTTCCAGCTCAGCTCTATCTATGAGGACTGTTCTTCGTTCTGCCGTGGCTTCCGGTGACGTCCCGTTTGGTAAGTGGCGTGCCACTCTGGCTAAAGCCTGAAGCAGTTGGCTTTCGACCATCTGCTGTGCATCAATAATCAATAGCCGGGTGGTAGCTTCTCTGGTAGCTCTCCCCGCCTCATAGTCTAATGCCTGGAATGCTACATCTGTGGCGAGGATGATTCTCCTTTCCCCTGCCTCGCTGGCTATATTTTCCAATATAGCTCGGGAACGCTGGTCAATAATTATAATCTTTGTGCCATCGGGAAGTTCAGTCCAGTTTTCTTGGCGAGCAGCATCCATTATCTCTTCGGTTTTCTTTGAAATTTCGGCTTCAGAAAGCCTTTCATAGGACCTTCTTACTATTCCTTCAACAATCTTTTGCATCATCTCAGGACTACTAACCCGTTCGAGAACACCGTATTCCCTCCCTTTTTGAAGAGCAAACTCAACCCCTTTTTCTACTTTCTGGTCGAATGTCAAATACTCTATTATTATTTCTCCTACTGGAAAATCTTTAAAACTTCCCTCACGAAGGATTATAACTTCCTCCACCCCATAAACCGCCTTGGCGATTTCCCTTGCCACTGCCATTGTGCCCGACCCACCAAAGATAAGAACATTTCTGTCACTGAATATCTGGGAAAGCGTAGCTGACAATCCGCTCTCGGTAAGTTCAATTTGTCTTTTCGCCTGGTCCAATTCTTTTTCTCGACCCTTTTCATATAGACCTTTTTCTTTAAACCTCATCAATGATAATGTAATGTTATAGACATCGCTCTGGTCCATAGTCCCTACTTCACCCAGTCCTTCTTGAGAGGAGGTATAAGGACCTCTCTCCTTACCGTTTTCCATAAACCATACATAGTCGATCCCTTCTCGAGCAGTCATTGCTCGCAACACATCCTGAATCTGCCCAGAAGTAAAGTCTTCTCCTTTCAACAGCCTTCCCAGCTCTCGACTCACTACTATCTCTCCATTCCAAGGATTACGCATATAAACTAACTGACTATTATCAAATTGTTCGGGAGCCACCTGGCGAGCCTCTAACTTTTTAATCCTTTGCCACAATAGTTCTACTTTCTTTACAACCTTCCGGTCTGGCTTCCGGCTTAATCCCTGAATGAATTCTTTTTGCAGCAATGCCCCCACATGTGCTTCGTCAATTCCGACAGCTTCAATCCTGTCCATCGCCTCCCTCAACTCAGGATATTCCCTCATCTCCATGCGTAGAAAACCGCGACTATCCAGGTCCCAGACAATAACTTTTCTCCCAGACTCATTGATTTTATCAATCAAGGGTTTTGGACCTTCTTGCTCCATCCTCTTATGGAATTCAGTCCCGTTGACATATTCATACCCATGCGCCCGGGCAATTCTCTGGTATATCCCATCGGAGCTCACAAACTTATGTACTTCTCCTTCACTGGCGACAATAAGTTCACCAGTAAATTCTCTGCCCGCTTCCAAAGCTAATAATCCAAACACATCTACATAAACTGTAGTTTTTCCTCCTGCCATAAGTAAGGCAACAATCATCCCCGCCTTATTCAAATCACGCATCAAGCACTGATACTGCCATTGCCCTTCATCGAATGTACCGGGTTTATATCTCTCATATGCCTTCCGGGTAACGAATTCACTAAACACTTCAAGTTCCGGTAGACCTGGTTCACGCCTTCCAAATATCCGTTCAAAAATTTCTGCTCTTATTCCATCTGTCTCCGAAGGTGGCGACTCAAACAACCTTTCCAATTCAGCCTCTGAAATTCTATTTTCCAGCGCAGCTCGATACAGATTATACATTTCCTCTCTACATCCAAGGATTTCTTGCACTAATTTCCGTGTATCTTCTCCTTTGCGCTGTGCGTCTATGAATTGAATCTCAGCTTTAAGGAGTTCAATTCTCGTCTCATATAGCCTCTTTAAGTGTTCGGGGGCTCTTCTCAATTCATTTTCCAAGACTTTCTCTAATGCCTCGAGGTTCCAGCGTTGAGCCCTCATAACTCTTTCGTGCCTGATGCCCGTTGCAAGGTCTCTAAGGAGCTGCCGGGAAGAAGAATGGCGAATGATTTCTATTTTAAGTTCAACGAGTGCTAATTCATCATTTAAGGTGATGAATCTTTCCCTTTTTTCTGCAGCCGTTTCCCCTTCCCCTCTCATCTCCTTTGCCAGAAGGGAAATTTCTCTCTTCAAACCAGACCTTCTCTTCATTAGTATGCCTAATTCAGACTTCACAGCCTTCCCGAAAGCTCTCTCGACTGTAAACAACCTGATCCTCGCCTGTAGTCTCCTCAACATCCCCCTACTCTGGAGCAGGTCAAGCTCAGCCCGAAGGATCCGGACCGTGGCTTTTGCTTTATTGACTCTGGCTTCAGCCAACTCAATTTCTAAAGTTTCCCCCTGTTGAGAGGAAAGTCTTTGCTGTTCTCCCTGGGCTTCTTCGAGCTCGCTTTCGGCTTGTTCTAATTTGCCCTGGAGAATCAATAGTTCGGGTTTCTCCTCGGCTCTTCTTAATAGTTCGTCTATTTTATTGAGAAGTTCTTTCTTATTTTCAACGGTTAATTGTCGGAGAGCTTCTCGAAGGGTCTCTAAAGTGGTTCTTGATTCAGGGGATAGTTTATTGAGGAGTCTAAGCAAGAAATCCTCGGGCGAGCCACGAATTCCATTTGCTTCTGCCGAAAATTTTCCAATCAAGTCGCGGATTATTTCACCGACCCCTGCCGCCTCTCCCTCAGCAACTAAGAGAATTGCATCGCGATAGAGGATAAGCGCCTGTTCAAAACTTCGTTCACTTAACAACCTTCCGGCTTCACTAACACAACTTTCCCTTAACTTTCCTGTCAATTTTTCTACTCTATCTCTCGCCTCTCTAACAGTACTTCCACTTGCTCCGGCTTTAGCCAGCTCATTTATACAATTCCTCACCGCCAGAATAAGTGCGACTCTCTCTCCTAAGGAAAGTTTGACTTCGTCCATCTGGAGCAGTGATTCAATCTGAAGACCGAGATTTCTAGCCAAGTCTGTAGGATTATCAGTAACTGATCTACCCAATTCTTCCCCACTAAGTAATCCCAATCTGTGGATTGCCTTACTCAATCCCAATGCAAGTTTCAGTATCGTCTTTCCGCTCGCCTCTCCAGTAACCCAACCCGATGAGGTAAGTCTGCTTAGAGAATTAATCATCTGGCTTAAGGTGGATACTGCTTCTTTCAGCTTATTGCGGTCAAACATCGTGCCAATCTGGCTATCAAAAGATTCGATGAACCTATCAGAGGCAGCAAGAAGCGAATAGGCTGCTTCCAGAGCCTCTTTGGGATTTACTATTTTTACCCCGCTCCTTGCAAGTTCCACAAAGCCCTCAACTACCTCAGTAATGCTTGCTCCGGCTTTTAGCAACTCTTCAGCGGTGAGTTCGGGATTATTTAAAAACTCGCTCATCCTTTCCCCAAATGCTCTATCTGCTTTTATAAACTCTGCGACTGCTCCTATGACTTCGTTGCTTATAATATCAACCAAGCCTTCATTTATCATTTCCGCCAAGCCTCTCTGGAGCCGTCCGAGGCTCATCCCAGAAGAGACCGCCTGTTCAAAGGAGAGCTCTCCTTTAATAAAGGCCTCTGCCATTCTGAGGGCAAGGAGAGCATCGGCTTTAACAAATTCTATAGCTACTCCTTTAGCCAGAGCCTTATTAGTAATCATCCCTTCTCTATAAAGTTTGAGGAATCCTTCCTGGACATCGCTAAGAGCCCTGGTTGCTCTAGTTAGCTGTTCACCAGTCAAATTACCCTTTGCAAGGAATTCTGCCATTCGCATAGCAAATGCCTTGGAGCCTTGTGCAAACATCTCAGCAATTTTACGATTCCCTACTTCAAATTTCTTAGCAGTTCTAAAATATTCATTCATCAAGCGGGCAAAATCCTCTCCAGCCTGAGAAAGTTCATCGATTGTTTTATAATTACCCCTTTCCATATTCTCCTTAATCTTGCTTCCCAATCTCTCATCTGCCTTCAAGAAAGATCTAGCGAGGTCTTCTCCCCTCTCTCTTCCGATTAATTCTCTATCGGCCAAATCATTAAATACTTTCTGGAGGAGACCCAACCCTTTACTCGCATCAGCGTCTTCAGTTCTAACGACTACTTCCATTACTTCCAGTAGCGAGTTTACCATTCTTTCAGCCACTGGCTTTTCTACCAATCCAGCATCTTTTAACCTGATGAATCTCTTGCCAATTGCTGCCGTAAGTTCTGCTGCATCTCCGGCTTTTATTCTCCCCTGGGAGAATAAGTCTCGAATCCTTCCAACTGAAGCGAGGTCTCTCGTAACCCATTCCTTTCCCTTTTCCTTTGCCCAATCTTTATCAATCAAGCCATTCTCAAAAAGTTTTACAAAGACATCAACTGCGGCAGTGAGATTTTCAGAAATACTTTTTACGCGTGTTCCAATCTCTTTAGTAACAAATTTATCTATAACCTCTCCCCAAGAGCGAGCAATTCCCTGGGCTTCATCCCGACCCAATAATTTGCTCTTTACCAGCCCACCCAGGACATCTGCCGCAAGACCAGCATCCCGGAAGTTTCCATTTTCCATCTCTCCTGTTATAAATTCAACCACGCGTTCTACAAGTCTGGTATCTCCGATCATTTCTTTCATATTTGCAATATCTACATTGCCCCGCAAAGCAAGATTGGACAGAGCACCCAGGGCATTTAACAGGGCTTTTCCACTGCTTAGACTTCCTACGATCCTTTCCAGATTTGTGTAAAGGAGCATATCGCCTCCCCTACCCAAATTAAAGCTTGAAACCCGAAAAGCTAATGCCGTTATACTTTCCCGGAATCTGGCTTGCGTAGGCTCACTCAATCCTTCCCTGGCAAGCTGAGATTTAAGTTCCTCTATCTGCCTTCCAATATCGACGTTCAGTCTCTTTGCTGTTTCGACATCACCTACCAGTAATGAGGCCCCATTGTTAAATTCAGCATAAGCCTGAAATCTCGCTTCTTGAACTGCCTTGGCGAACCCTTCTCCTCCATAGAACTCCTCCATAAGGGTTCTCTGCGTGGTCTTATCTAAACCAGCCCTTCCCATAGCTTGATCTAATTCTTGATAAGTTTTTGCCTTCCCTATTCTATCAAATGCCTGGGAAATTTCTGTTCTGTCCAGCCGAGCTCCAATCCCAATACCTTTATATCCGGGAACGAACAGGAACATCAGAAAACCTAATGGCTGTGCAATCTCATCGGGAATGCCGAGACGCTTAAAAACGAAATCCATGCCAGAGGTATATGCGGAGAAGAAAACAGCGGAACCTAAATGGGAGAAAACCTTTCCCGTGAAACTGAAACCAGCAGCGAGAGCCCTTATGCCAGCCCTCTCTATTTCTTGAAAGCTCATCCTGGCAAAGATTCTCATTCTGATTACTTCGAAAGCCCGGCCAAAGCTCGGTCGCATTGACCAAGCTCTTAAGAAACCCCAAAGTCCCGTTTGACCAAACGCTTGCCCTGGCAACTGAAAGATTCCAATTATCCGGGTAAACCATACTCCGGTTTTTGGTCCAGTAGCGGCTAAGAATAACACTCTGGCAAAGTGGCCTCTACCCTCTGCTCCCGGAAGATTTGCTGGAGACTCCCATTTTTGGAAACCACTAGCCGCCCAGTGCCAGACAGAACCTAAATATCCAAAAAGCGGATTTATAAGCACAAAATTGGCAGCCCCAGACAGTGTTATTTTAAGACTTACACCCAAAGCCTTGCTTGCCATCTCTGGAGCCACTCCGAGAGGCGAAGCTTCCATAAGGCCTCGAGCCATCGTCCTCCCCCATACACCTGGAGATAACCATCTGGGAATACCTTTGACCGCTTCCGGTGTCTTCAATAATCCTTTACCCCATTCGGTTCCTCTCAAGAGTTGTCCTGCCTTTGCCAGTGCTCCTTCAAACAAGAACGCATTTCTTACTCCAGTGAAGAAACTTATTATGGCTTCTGTGGGTGAAAGCCAGCCATGACCGGTATATATACTGATTGCTTCATCAGCCAGAAGATTTGCTCCACCCCAAGTAGCATAAATACCGCCCAGCTTTGCTATTCCCCACGCTCCGGCTTTCCAAGCTGAGTTAACAGCCTGTCCTCCGGCTTCATAAAGAAATCCTAACCCTACAATTGCCACTGCTAAAAGACCCGAAGTATAAAAGTCATCCCAGTTGAGGGTTGCTCGGGCATACCATTCAACCGCATCTACAGGAAGGATTATCCTCATAACAGGATTGTGAGCAAAGTCGGCTATCGCTCCGGCTATGGGATGGAATTCCCTGTAAGCCTGGTTAAATTGGGCTTCCTCTTCTGGTGACATCTCTGCTAAATGCACAAGTCTTCCATCTTCCAGGGTGCCTATCAAGTCTCCATCCTTATATACACCAGGTATTCCTCTTTCAGTATACTTTTTAACAAACACCCATTCTTCATTATCATTATTGTACAACAAAGAGCCTAACCAGCCCTCCTGTCTTATCCCACCACGGGTAACCCGGCTTCCGAATAGTTCTATGCTGACATTCGCTGTGCCATCCTTCCCCCAGTGGATCACTGTAACTACCTGGGAAATTTCCGCGTTCTTCCACGGACCTGGAGCATTCTCTCCATATTCAGAACTTACGTCTACAGACACAGCGTAGCCTATATTGAATTCTACCACGCCAGGGGAGGTATCGCGCAAGAAAATGGTCAGCTCACCTGAAGGTTCGCTGACCGCTTTACTTGACCAATTAATATCATCCTTTTCTAAAGACAGATTATTATAGGTCACGCTCCCTCCATTCGGCATATCCGCAGAGAGTACTACCGGGTCGCTACCAATAGTAATACTCCTCCCCGAGGTATCCGTAACTACCAATCCGACTATAGAACCATCGCTGCCAAACAGCACATTTTGAATACTCGTTAACTTGATTTCCAAATTAGTTCCAATTCTTAAGGCAACAATTGCCGCTTGGATTCCCTGGATGGGGTCTGGATGGTCAGCGCTACCCGCATTTTTATGATAAACCTGAGCTAAGTCCCGTTCGCGAATAAACGCCTGAAGTTTGGGAATGAGGTCTCCAATGATTTGACCGGGATCTTTGATTCTGGATAGTGCCTCCCAATCTACATTCTTCAATCCCACTGAAGAAGCCGAGCTAATTAGTTGAAAAGCGTTAATATGGGGAATAGCTCCATTGAATAAGTTTATTGCGTTAGAAAGCCTTCCACCATTCAATGCGTTTAGTGTCTGGTTTAACTTTTCTATAGCTGCTTCAACCTGTCTGATTTGTGCCTCCACCTGGGGAGTTGTGGGTATAGCCCTAAGCTTATTAAGAGCTTCTTGAAGTTTAGGCAATGTGTTGTTAACATTATTTCTCAATTCAGTAGTTAGCCCTGCCCTCCAATCTCGCTCCCAGGACTTATATAGACCCTGCGCCTGAACAATTATTTCTACAGCAGTGGCGATATCTTCATGTGTGATTTCTTCACGAGAGAGAATCGCTCTTGCTCTATTTAAAAGGTCCAGCGCCTTAATTCTGGCTCCGCTGCCCTTTCCTTCATATTTTCTGGCATCAGGATTACCTAACGCAGCAGATAAGTCAGTTATCACTTTCAAATAGTATTTCTGTGCTCGCCCGATGTAATCTCTCTGAGCCGTCTCCAGGTATTTACCTGCTTTTTCAAACTCACCCGCCATAAAGGCACCATAAGCTTGCTCAGTTGACGGGCTCAACCCTCCCCTCTCTCCAGACGTGCTCAGCTGCAATTCCTGGAATATCTGAATCAATACCTGATACCCTAAGGAGATGTGGTTGGCAAGGTCGATAACTTCTCCATAATTTCCAGCTTTTAATGCCTCATTTGCCGAAATCCAGAGTCGGTGTAATTCACTCAACCCAACTCCATAATACCCCCTAACCCATCCCCTTTTCTGCGCAGGAGCATGGCATTCATTATAATATTCTTGCCTTAAGAAATCGGCTTGATACATAAGAGCGCAGGCAATTGATTCCTCAAATCTGAACTGGCTATAAGCGTATCCTGCCCTTTCCAATAGACCTGGGTCTCCCCCTCCATCTTTTAACTTTTCAGCATCAGAGAGACACGCTCTCGCCTGAGCCATTGTGGAATATAGAGTTGCCAGAGGAATGTTACCCATCTTAAATTGGAGATAAGCCGAGTAAACTATTGAGAGAACCGTTGGTTCCTCTCGTTCTCTCACGCAAAGGCTCAAGATATTGACTCCTATCTTAGCTTCTTGAGCCAGCCGGATTGCTATTTCGTACTTTCCACTTTCTTTGGCTTGCTCCGCCTGAAGTATGAGAGATTCAACAATCTCCCTTCCCAACGCGACTGATTCCCGCTCCGGAGTGTTCTCCAAAGCTTTTAATGCTTCGCTTAGACTTTCGCCTACGTCCTGCAGAATAAGTTCTGCTTGGCATCTATGGAGTTCAGTTTCGGCGTTTTGGACCTCTCCCCTCCCCACTGTGGCATTAAAAGCCATCAAAATTTGAGCCTGTGCAGAAGCATTCCCATCATATCCTTTATGTAGGAGAACAAATTCATAGAGATTGAGGTTAGAACCTGGTGCATAAATTCCAACAATCCCATCTTCTCCACTGGAAAGAACAAGATACCCATCCCTTAATATAGTCTGGAATTCTGCTGGAACCTGGCTTATAAATTTTGCTCTTACTTCGGGGTCTATCAGTAGGGCTTCCACCTCTCCGAAACCGGAAGCAACTACTTTTCCATCCTTAGTAGAAAACACCCACTCGCTCAGTCCAAACTGGTCAAGGACAAATCTTATGAGATCATTCATTCCCGCACCAGATGCCCAATGGAAAGGAGTTCTTACGATGTCGAATCCTTCTGTTTCCTCCTGTTGTGGCTCTCCTCTCCTCAATACTAATCTATCTTCTCCGGAAACAATCTGATGTAGTTCGTTATGCGTTAGATAGAATTGGTGCAGGCTTGTCCGTCCGTCAAGCGAAGCCACATCACAATAAATATGAATACCAAAGAAACTATCACCGTCCAATAGAACACCAAGTGGAGAAATTCCAGAAATCCCAGCTTCTCTGAGGCTCCGCAATAAAGCGTCGGGACTCTGTCCTTCCACAACCGCAAGCTGTATTGAGAGTAATGTAAGCTGCTTCCCTCCGACTTGAAGAGATTTCTCACCAACAGTAAACGACATAGGCTTTCCGTCAATCTGCACAGTTAGCGGTCCTCTACTTCCAGGATACCAGTATCCATCACTGCCTCTTACCAGGGAACCTTGATTGAGGTGCACTCTATGACCGTTTACTACCAACTGTGAACCAAGCTGCAATCGGGTGCCAGTGCCAATGGGAATCCACTGACCTCTATCCATCCACAGGTCACCGGTAACTCTATATCCTCCCTCCACCTCTACTATAACAGCATTTGTACGGCTTACGGGAACCTGGGCTTCTCCACCCTCTCCAGTCGTTGGCTTCTTTACCCCAAAATCTGTCGCCGTAGCCAGTCCCCTCCAGAGAATGAGGCTTCCTCCAGCAAAGCCAATTTCAAATCCTTCTTGGGGGGTTATCGGCTTTCTCTTATTATCCAGTCCATCCTGAATATATACGGGAACCGAACCAGTGACAACCAATCTCCCGCCTTCCACTCTGACTGGAATCTTCGCTGGCTTATCAGAATCATCACTAATGGTGATGCCTGGTATTGTTATTTTTGCTGTTCTCCCTTCCTGTTCTGGGGCAAGAAGCCACTCGACATGCTGAGTCTCCCCCTCTCCAACTATTTGAGGAACAAATTCAAATCCCTGGACAGTGCAGCGATCCCTCTTATTGAGATCCCGGAGAGCACTATTCTCACCAACTTGTTGCGTCTTCACTCCCTGAGAACTAATCTGTGGTGGCTTGCCATCCTCAAAATGGTAGAGTGCATATATGGGAAGCCCAGAATCAGTATAAATACCGCCAGGTAGATATAGGTCCCCACTCCCTTGCCAAGTGTCACTAACCGTTTCACCATTGGCAAAAGTTTCCTGACGGATTATCCTTAACCCTTCTTCCGTGGTAAATATCGTGACTACTTGCCCATTACCCTCTCTATTTCGATTGTCAATTATTATCTGTTGAGTTTCTGTTATCCTATCTAAATTAAATGAAACCACAGCCTCAGGACTTATCTTCGTATCGATTCCTGCCAGAGAAAATTCAACTTTCAAATCTCGCCAATTCCCGAACGGAGTTGCGGTAAGTTGCCCATCCCAGCCAATTGAAATACTGAATCGATGATTATTAAAATTGGTTTCTCCCTGACTTATTGCTTCACTAAGGGCTTTCCGGAACGGCTCATCCTCAGGAAGTCTAT